>WFLX010003413.1_pt1 | contig 58525 bp, 39 predicted proteins | sample 4967041 | NCBI WGS metagenome assembly WFLX01 (sample SAMN12857096, study PRJNA449069) | gut metagenome | isolation source: stool from male and female vole | host: Microtus ochrogaster | place: USA:Florida | collected 2017
GCGGTAATATCCAAAACTTCGTCGAGGCGTTCAAAGAACCGCGCAATGCGTTCCTCTTTATCTTTAATCGCCATAAGCTCAATTGCCAGGCGGACGATATTGATTGTCGAGAACGAAAGATTGCCGCGACCAACTGAGGTTTTTTCGCCGTAGCGGTTTTCAAATACGCGGGTGCGACAACCCATAGTGGCCACTTCGTAAAGATAGCGCTTGGGGTCGTTTGCATCCCACTTTTCGTGTTGGTTAAATGTTGCGTCGAGGTTAACGAAGTTGGGGAAGAAGCGTCGGGCTGTAACCTTGCATGCGAGCTGATAAAGGTCGTAGTTCTTATCCTCCGGCAGATAGCTTACGCCGCTTTTCTTTTTCCAGATCTGAATCGGGAAAATTGCCGTTGCGCCGTTGCCTACGCCTTCGTAGGTTGAATTGAGCAGTTCGCGTATAATGCAGCGACCTTCGGCCGAGGTGTCGGTGCCGTAGTTGATAGAGCTGAAAACTACCTGGTTGCCGCCGCGCGAGTGAATAGTGTTCATGTTGTGGATAAACGCTTCCATGGCCTGATGAACACGTGCGGCCGTGCGGTTTATGGCGTGTTGCAGCAAGCGTTGTTCTCCTTCCAGGCCATCGAGAGGCTTTTTGATGAAATCGTCAATTTCAACATTGTAGAGATGCGAAAGGTCGGAACCGGTTACCTGCTCAAGATTTTTGAGTTCCTCAATAAACGAGCTGCGCACAAATGGTGCCAAATAAAAGTCAAATGCCGGAATGGCCTGACCGCCGTGCATTTCATTCTGGGCGGTTTCCAGCGATATGCAGCCGATAATCGACGCGGTTTCAATGCGTTTGGCCGGACGCGACTCGCCATGACCGGCAATAAAACCATATTCAAGAATGCGNTCGAGGGGNTGNTGAACNCAGGTCAGNGANTTGGTGGGNTAGTAGTCNTTGTCGTGGATGTGAATGTAGTTATGGCGCACTGCGTCGCGTGCTTCGTCGGAGAGCAGATAGTCGTCGACAAACGGCTTGGTGGTTTCCGAAGCGAACTTCATCATCATGCCGGCCGGCGAGTCGGTGTTCATATTTGCGTTCTCGCGGGTGATGTCGTTATTTTTTGCCGCGATGATTTCCATGAACAGGTCGCGGGTTTTCGCGCGACGGGCAATGGAGCGCTGGTTGCGATATGCAATGTATTTGCGGGCCACCTCCTTGCGGGGCGACTTCATAAGTTCAAATTCTACTGCATCCTGAATCTCTTCAACCGACATCTGCTCTTTGCCTGACATGCCGATGCGGTCGACGATGCGTTGAATCAGGGCCTCGTCTTCGCCGAGGTCGGTGGTGAGCATGGCTTTGCGTATGGCAGCCTTGATTTTTTCTTCGTTATAGCCTACTACGCGGCCATCGCGTTTGATTATTGTCTGTATCATTGGTTTATTATGGATTAGCGGCGATATTGGTCTTTATATATGGTGGCAATCTTGATTGTCATGGTCTTGGGGCCGAACTGAACGCGATATGGGGGTAGAGCCAGGCCGTTTTGCGACCATGTGTCGATGCCGCCAACTCCGGCCATTTCGCTGTCGACAAGCAGGTTTACATAGTCAACCGGCTTAACCTGCTGGAAGTGGCGCTGATCTTTGCGGTCGCCGTCGTCGAGCGATTCAATCGAATAGTTGGTAGCCGATGCGTAGAAGGGTTTGTTGGAGGTAATTTCAACGCCGGTGCCACCGATATTGGTCTGACGCCAGTAGCGNATATCGCTCTTNGTNCCGGTTTCCTGCGGNCGGATATAGGCGTGGGCCTGCTCTNGTGAGGTNTGNGTATAGAGGCCGATAAACTGACTGTCCTTGCGGTCGGGGTAGTTTTCAATCGGGCCNCGGCCATAGTAGTTGCTNACGTTATATTCCGGGGCCATGGGGAAGTCGATGCCGAAGCGCCACATTTCCGGAGCCGTTGCGTCGGCGTCTGGTGTAAGGGTCTGGGTCAGCACAATCTCGCCGGTGTTGTTAATTATATATCTTATTTCGAGAGTGGATTGTACCTCGGGCAGGTAGTATACTGCTACTACAATCGGGCAGCGGCTTGGAAAGTCCTCCTCGTTGTAGCTGAACGATTTGAGCTGCATTTCCGGGTTACGCCAGACTTTGCGGCGCGCGGGAGCATCAGCACCGTAGTCGTTATCGACGCCTGCGCGCCAGAAGTTGGGTGTTATCTGCATGCCGCTTTCAAGAAGATTTTTACCGTTGCTTTCATAGCGCGAAATCAGGCCGTTGCTGCGGTCAAATTCAATGCGGCAGTAGGGCGAGTGGATGACCAGACGGTTCTTGTTGCTGTCGTCAACAACCGGCGGAATCTGAGGTGCACCTCCTGAAACGGCGTAGTTGAACGTAAATGGCTCTGGCATGTGGAAATTGCTCAGCTGAATCTGATTGCGGGCTGNCACATGGCCGGCATTTACCAGGCCGTCGGTTTTGCGGGTAACGTATTCAATATTGAGCATGACTTCGTCACACTGGGGTGCGTAGACACGGTGGTTAGCTAAAATAAGGTCAGACATTATCCGGTCAATGTCTACCGNCANNGTTATCANNGCNGAATCCGAGGGAGCAACNTNGATTTTGTCAACNATTCCNGATTCAAAAGGTACGCCGTTNANNAGCAGCGTATAGCGCATGAAGTAATTGTCGAGGTTCTTGAAGAAGTTCTCNTTNTTGACTTTCAGTGTNAGCGGNGATTTAGATGCGAGCGNGGTGTGNATGTCCTGCATGTGATATGCGGCATCAANCATGTGGGGATGAAGCTCGCGGTCGGGCGAAATCAGGCCATTGTCGCAGAAGTTGTTGTCCGATGCGTCGTAGGCGTTCCAATCGCCGCCGTAGCCATAGATGGTAACGCCGTTCTCATCCTTGGTGCGCAGGCTCTGGTCCACGAAGTCCCAGATAAAGCCGCCCTGATATTTCGGGTAGGCGCGGATGGTGTCCCAATACTCCTTGAATCCGCCGCCGGAATTGCCCATGGCGTGAGCGTATTCACACTGAATAAGCGGCTTTGTGTTGGCCGGGTTCTTTGCGTAGCGTGCCGCAGCGGCCTGCGAGATATACATCGGGCAGTAAATGTCGGTGTTGCGGCCGGTGCCTGCGCGTTCGTATTGCACAGGGCGCGACGGGTCGAGTTGCTTAACCAGGTCATATGCGGCGGTGAAGTTGGGGCCGTCGCCGGCTTCGTTGCCAAGGCTCCAGATTATGATAGACGGATGGTTGAAGTTGCGGGCAACGTTGCGCTCGTTGCGTTCGAGATGCGCTTTTTTGAAGGAATCGACATTGGCGAGCGACGATTTGCCATAGCCCATGCCGTGGCTTTCGAGGTTTGCTTCTGCAACGATGTAGAAACCATATTTATCCGCGAGTTCATAGAGATAAGGGTCGTTGGGGTAGTGGGAAGTGCGGATGGCGTTGATATTGTTCTCTTTCATTATCTGCAAATCCTGCACCATGCGGTCTTTGCTCACAACATAGCCGCCGTCGGGGTCGAGCTCGTGGCGGTCAACGCCCTTAATCAGAATCGGCTTGCCGTTGACCAGCAGCTGGGAGTCTTTGATTTCTACCTTGCGGAAGCCGACTTTCAGCGGCACTATTTCTATCTTATTGCCGTTTTGTGAGGCGGTCACGGTCAGATAGTAGAGGTTGGGCGTTTCTGCGCTCCATTTTTCGGGATTTTCAATGTTGAGAACAACTTGATTTTTGGTGCGCGATGCCTCCGTAAACTGAACTTCGTTGCCGTTGGCGTCGCGAAGCTCAAAGTCTATGGTCGGGTTACCGCGCAAGTCCAGGTCAATGGTCAGCGTTGCGTCCTTATACTCCTTGTCTAGGTCGGGAGTAATGCGGATGTCGTTGATGCCGGCCGACTTGTTGCGGGCGTAGAGGTAAGTATCGCGTGCGATGCCGCTGAGTCGGAAAAAGTCCTGGTCTTCGAGATAAGTGCCGTCGCACCAGCGGAACACCTGCAGGGCGATTTCGTTTTCGCCCTTCTTTAAATAAGGTGTGATGTCAAATTCGGGCTCAAGCTTAGAGTCTTCGCTATAGCCAACGAATTTGCCGTTGACCCAAACGTAAACATTAGAGGTTACCGAGCCGAGGTGCATTATAACCTGCTTGCCGTCCCACTGTTTCGGAATATTGACTTTCCGGCGGTAGCTGCCGACGTGGTTGTTCTTATCGGGCACTTGCGGCGGGTTGGTCTTGAAGTCGTTGCGCCAGGGGTAGCCGANGTTAACATATTGAGGGTCGCCATAGCCCAAGAGCTCCCAGTTGCCCGGAACAGGAATCGAGTCCCAGCCGGCATCGTTGAACCCGGGTTTGAAGAAGTCGGTGGGTCGGTCAGATGCGTTTCTGACCCAATTGAATTTCCAGTTGCCGTTTAGCGACAGGTAGTTGTACGATTCCTTTTGGACGCCGATAACATCGTCGTTGTCGTATGCAAAGAANGTTGAGTGCATCGGCAGACGGTTTACCTGATTTATCGTGGGGTCTTGCCACTCCTTAAATGTTTGCGCCGAAGCNGANCAAANGAGCATCGAGGCAAACAGCGACGCGAAGATTCTATGGCTCATGGTGTTATATGATTATTGGATAATTTTGCGGATTGCTTGGACTGCAAAGTTAGCAATAATCTTCCANGATGACAAACTTTTTAGATAGAATTATGAAAGAAATTTTTCGTTTTGGAAAACTTTTAGCACTTCCAAAATTTTCAACTACCTTGATATTAGGTGTTTATCAGCTCGGTTCGGAAAACTTTTTAAAATTGACCACTGCATAACTTAATCCGGCGGCAATGCTTGCAGGCAAAAGTAGTGGCGATGCTTCCGTCATTTCTATTACTATAAAAATTGCCATAAGTGGTGCTTTTATAGTGCCGGCCATAACTGCAGCCATAGCTAAAATCATGAAATCTCCNGCAGGNATGCTTTCCCANCCNGGAANGTAGGAAGCACCCAAGGCNAAGAGCGCGCCNAACATGCCNCCGGCAAAAATTGTAGGGGCAAACTCGCCGGCAACACCNCCGCCCGCCTTGGTGGCGTANGTGGCAAAACTTTTTATCAGAATGATGCCGCCAAGCACTGCCGCCATGGCTGCCGGACCTTGCACGTCGCCGCGAAAAGTTCCGGCCAACAGCGGCGAGCTATCGCCATTGACCAGCTTGCCCAAAACTCCGAAGCCTTCGCCATAGAGCGCCGGAAAGAGAAACAGACAAAACCCGACGGCCAGGCCGCCAAGCAGGTTTCGCTTCCATGGTGTTGAGATTTTCGTGAACAGGTTTACCGTTTTGTCGCCGCTCCAATTATAATATAAGGAGTAAAATCCGCATATCAATCCGAGCAAGATTGCGGGCAGGTACCATTTCAGGGCGAATGGTTGCGCGGTGAGAAACACCATGTCGGTGTTGAAGCCCCCTGCTGCGTATGCCGTCAGTCCGGCGAACAGACACATCACAACGAGCAGCATGATGTTGGGAAGCGACATTTGAAATGCCAGCACTTCCAGCGTGTAGAACACGCCGCCCATTGGGGCCTTGAAAATCGCGGCGATGCCGGCTCCGGCACCACACGCCAAAAAAGCGAGCATTTGCTCGTGGGTTAGATGCAGCCGCGACGCAACTCGCGAAGCTATGGCCGCGCCTGTGTAGGCAATCGGGCCTTCGGCGCCCGCAGAACCGCCCAAACCAAGGGTGATGGCATTGACTCCGACGGGCGCCACCATAAGACGGCGGGGCAGTGGAGTGATGCCTNTGCGCAGGTCTGATTGCNGNCGGCCGGTGCTATGGTNGAGCGNCNGTTTGACTACCTTGCGGACAATCAGGCCGCTAAGCATGATTGCGAGNANNGCNAANAGTATCANCCACCAGTTTGAGTGCTCGGCGNTGAACCCCGANNTNGCNANCCGGGCAATAAAAGCAATNAGATGCTTGACCGCGTAGGCAACGCAGCCNATGATTATGCCGGCTATAGCTGCGGCCGTGAGTAGCCGCCATTTGGGTGGTTGAATTGTTATCATATAAAGATAACGCCGCTACGCACCAATGGTTTACTCAACATCGAATACTCTCAGCAATACCCAAACAATTATCAGGGCAACTATCGAGTAGGCAAACCAGGCGATTATGGCTTTACGAAGCAGTCCGCTTCTTTTTTTACGCCATAGAATGAAAATATAGATAGCGGCCGACACCGCCCCGTAGGCCAATGCAGCCGCTATCCATATAAGTTTAGAGCCCATTAATTCCAGGCGTCAACAATGCCCATGAAGTCGGCTGCTGCAAGCGAAGCACCGCCAATCAGGCCGCCGTCAACGTCGGGTTTTGCAAAAAGAGCCTTGGCGTTAGAGGGTTTGCACGAACCGCCATAGAGAATAGAGCAGTTATCGGCAACTTCTTTGCCATATTTGTCGGCGATGACGCCACGGATGAAAGCGTGCATTTCCTGAGCCTGGTCGTCGGTAGCGGTTTTGCCGGTGCCGATAGCCCAAACGGGTTCGTAGGCGAGGATGAGTTTGCCGAAGTCTTCAGCCGAGAGGTCAAACAGAGCTTCTTCGATCTGAGCCTTAACAACGTTGAGGTAGCTGCCGTTTTCGCGTTCTTCAAGAACTTCGCCGATGCAGAAAATCGGGGTCAGGTTGTTTTCGAGGGCGAGGTTAACCTTGGTTTTGAGGGTTTCGGAGGTTTCGCCGTAGTACTGGCGACGTTCGCTGTGGCCGAGNATAACNTAGTTNGCGCCGGTGGANGCTACCATNGGAGCGGAAACTTCGCCGGTGTAAGCGCCTTTNACNTGGTCNGCGCAGTTTTCAGCNCCNAGNCCNAGNTTATTGGAGTCAATAACGGCAGCAACGGAAGCGAGGTGAGTGAAGGGCACGCAGATGATAACGTCGCAGTTGGGTTTGCGGGTTGAGAGTGCTTCATTCACGTCTTTTGCCAGGCCTACGCCTTCGGCAAGGGTGGTGTTCATTTTCCAGTTGCCGGCAACAATTTTCTTTCTCATAATTGTGGTTATGTGGTTTAAAAAGTTTTTTGAGAATTTTTCCGCTGCAAAGTTACGAAAATAATTAGAAATTTGCAATTTTGAAAATTGCGGGCTTAAAGACTTAAATAGTTACTTTCGTTGTCTTAGATGGCGTTTTGACGATGTAAATGCCATGGGGGAGGCCGTCGGTGGTCGTACCGACTTTCACACCTCGCAGGTTATAGACTTCGGTTGGGCCATCGGCTGAATTACGAACCTCCGAGATTGAGTTGAAATCAGCGTCACGCCCAATGCGGTTTTGGAATAGACACCACGGTTCTGTCGCAGCAATCTTATCCTCCGCTGACTTTAGGTAGTTCAGTGTCGCATTCTGATAAATAGCCTCATCAAAAATGTACGTGTCTGTCTCTAACGGCTCTTCCGAAAGGTATGTAATCCAAGTAAGGCTATCACAATTACCGAATGCTCTACCACGTATGCCTGTTACGGAATTTGGAATTGTCGCAGACTTCAAGCTGCTGCAGCCATTAAATGTATTATCCAAAATTATGTCGATCAAATTTGGGATAACAATGGCTTTCAAGGCACTGCAGTTACGAAAAGCGTTAGCACCTATGGAAATAACGGTATTTGGAATATCAACGGAGATTAAATTTTTAGCACTATGGAAAGCATCGGAGGAAATTATTTTTACCGAGCCGGGAATAGTGTATTCTTTATTCATTTTAGCTGCCGGATATGCCATAAGTATGGTTCTATCAGCGTCGTATAATACCCCGTCCTCTGAAATATACATTGAGTTTAACGGTGAAACTTCGATTGTCTCCAAATTCTCACAACCACTGAAGTTCCATCCTCCGATAGTTCGTACTGCCGAGGGAATGGATATAGATTTTAGACTGCTGCAATTTTCAAAAATTCCATCTTTCATCTGAAGNACAGAGNTGGGAATNGTAACTGNTTCGAGACTGCTNCAANCNGAGAANGCGNACGAATNGATTAAGTATACGNATGCGNGNNAACTAATNNNTCTAAGGTTACTGCATTCGGAGAATGTCCTTTGTTCAATTGTTTCTAAGTAATTAGNCATCGTGACTTCAGTCAGTGCGGTGCAGCTTCGGAAGGCACCATAGCCGATTGAGTATACGGAGTTGGGGATCGAAACCGAAGTTAATCCGCATCCGAAGAATGCGTTGTCACCAATTGAAGTAACGGAGCTTGGAATATCAATCGATGTTAGAGCGTTACAGCTCATAAATGCTCCATCACCGATAGATGTTACAGAGCTTGGAATTACAGCCGAGCTAAGATTGCTGCAGTTTTGGAAGACGTATTCGGCAATTTCGGTAACGGAACTGGGGATTACAACCCCAGTCAGAGCCGTGCAGCCACTGAAAGCAGCTTTGCAGATAGAATTAACCGAGTCAGGAAGGTTAATTTCAGTCAGTCCAGTGCAACCCAAGAATGCTAACATGCCTATGGTATTCAGAGAGTTGGGTAGAGACAGTGAGGTAAGACCAATGCATGAGGCAAAAGCATACTCACCGATAGAAACTAAAGCGTCAGACATAGTAATAGATGTCATACCTTGACATCCAAAGAAGGCCCAATCGCCAATTTCGGTAACGGAGTTTGGTATGGTTACGGACGNGAGATCGAAACATCTGCTAAAAGTATTGTCGTTGACTTTAACAAGTGTGAACTCAATGTCGCCGTCTTGAGGATNGGANGGCAGAATCAGATTGCCGGAGATATTGAGGCTACTTCCGNCGGGCATCCCGCTGTCTCCTTCTTTGGTCATGCAGNNTTTNGCGGATTCGTCGATGACGGTGTAGGTGATGGTTTGGCCCTCGTAGGTGTAGGTGAAGTCGCGGGCCATAGAGGGTAGGGCGGCGAGAGCACCGAGGATCAGAAGCAGATGCTTTTTCATGATGTGATGATTTAGTTTCTGCGCGGCCCCATAAGCAGACTGTTAATTAGATAGGAAAAAGCGCGAGGACCTTATCTTTCTGTCCGCTCCACTACTTGAGGCCCTGGAATTGCCTATCACAATAGAACGAACAGAGCAGATGCCTCACGCAGGTTTACGTGTTTATAACCACATAAGGCGTCTATCTCTGACTCTTTCTTGATTGTGATTTGAAATTTTCCAGGTTTCAAGTAGTCAAGAACGAGCGTTAGATACACGCTTTTAAAAATATGTCGGCGTCAGCCCCGCCCTCAACGCCCGCGACCGGGCATCTGCAAACGGTCTGACAGCGCAAAGTTACGGAAATAATTTTGAATTTGGAATTTTGAATGTTGAATTTTTTGTGAAGCGGGGCAATGGCGAAAAATCGTTGGAGAAATTTTTGGATAGGTTTGGGAAATTTGGTAACTTTGCAGCGTCTTTGAGGCGCACGTGGCGTAATGGTAGCCGCGCCAGACTTAGGATCTGGTGTCGAAAGACGTGGGGGTTCGAGTCCCCCCGTGCGCACCCAACCAATTTACAATCAACAACTAACTCCTGTTACATCACTCATGAACTCTCAGCTTCCACCTTTCAAGGTGTTTTCAGGTACCAAGTCGCGCTATATGGCCGAAGAAATCTGCAAAGACCTCGGCGTGCCCCTTGGCCAGATGAACATTCAGCATTTTGCCGACGGCGAATTTGAAGTTTCGTTTGAAGAATCAATTCGCGGCTGCGAGGTTTACCTGGTTCAATCAACTTTTCCGAACACCGACAACCTGATGGAGCTGCTCCTGATGATTGATGCCGCCAAGCGTGCTTCGGCCCGCAGCGTGGTTGCAGTGATTCCCTATTTCGGCTGGGCCCGCCAGGACCGCAAAGACAAACCGCGTGTTTCTATCGCCGCCAAACTGGTTGCCGACCTGCTGAGCGCTGCCGGTGTTACCCGCGTTATCACCATGGACCTTCATGCCGACCAGATTCAGGGCTTCTTTGATGTTCCGGTCGACCACCTGTATGCTTCGTCGGTNTTCGTTCCTTATATCGAAAGCCTCAAGCTCAAGGATCTGGTTATNGCTTCGCCCGACGTAGGCGGTGCAAAACGCGCCAACTCTTACGCAAAGTATTTCAACGTTCCGCTGATTCTCTGCCACAAGCAGCGCGCCAAGGCCAACGTTGTTGAAAAAATGACCGTTATTGGCGACGTTCAGGATAAGAACGTAATTATTATCGACGATATGGTCGACACCGCAGGCACCATGACCAAGGCTGCAGACCTGATGAAGGAAAATGGCGCCAAGAGCGTGCGCGCACTCTGCTCTCACGCAATCATGAGCGACCCTGCCAGCGAACGCGTTGACAAGTGCGCTCTGACCGAGCTGATGTTTACCAACTCGATTCCTTTCACCAAGGATTGCAAAAAGGCTACTATTTTGAGCGTTGCACATCTGTTTGCCGACACCATTCGCCGCGTGCACAACAACGAGTCGATTTCCAGCCAGTACGTAATTTAATGAAATCGCGCTCCCGAAAGGATGATGCTGCGGCACGCATATTGCGCGCCAAGGGCAATCCGCAGGAGCTTGATAAGATATTGCAAGAAGAATGTCGCCGCCGAGNTTCCAAAAAGCTCGCGGCGACTTTGTTATCCGCTCCGGAGTTCAGGTTTCCTACGTCGCTGAGCGCCGAGCAGGCTTCGGCCGACGAGGTCGCCGAGTTCCATGCCTCGCTCATCCCTGCCGGCAAGCGGGTTGTTGACCTCACCGCAGGCCTTGGAATAGATGCCTTTCATCTCGCCGCAAAGTCGGCCGAGGTAACCGCCATTGAGATAGACCCGACGGTTGCCGAGGCTATTAAGCATAATGCCGAGGTCTTGGGGCTGAAGAATGTAAAGGTGGAAAATGCCGACTGCAGCCAATGGCTTGCGGAGCAGACCCACGCCGGCTACGACATCGCCTTTATTGACCCGGCTCGAAGGGGAGCTGACGGCTCGCGTCTGTATTCGCTGAAGCAATGTGCCCCTGATGTGGTTGAGTTACTTCCGCTTATTGCCAATGTGGCCAGGTGTTTACTCATTAAAGCTTCACCGATGCTTGATATTTCACAGAGCATTGCTGAACTCTCGTGCGTTACCGATGTATACGCCGTAGGCACCCGGTCCGAGTGTAAGGAACTCCTCTTTGACATCACTTTCGGCAGCAATCAGACGCCGAGAATCCATGCGGTTACCGTAGGCTTGGAAGCCGGGCCTGTCGTCGTTACTAAATCAGACGCCAACAAAGATTTTGCCACCGGTATTGAGCCCGGCGATACTATTGGCGAGCCATGGCCCGCAGTTATGAAAATTCAGCCCAAAGGGTCGATTGAAGGGGAGCAATTGCATCCGTCAACTTTCCTTTTCAAGAATCCCCGAAAGAGTTTTCCCGGCAATGTATATCAGGTTGTTAGGGTTGAACCTTTCTCGTCGTCAAATCTGCGGCGTTTGGCAAAGGAGGGGATTGAGGCATCGGTAGCTGCAAGGAATTTTCCGCTCAGCGCCGACGACCTCCGCAGGCGCCTCAAGGCCCGCGAAAGCGCAGATATGCGCCTAATGGCCACTACGTTAACATCGGGAGAGCAAATTCTGATTTTTTTGCGCGCAAATCACGAAAAAAATTCGTAAATTTGCACTATGATTAATCCTAAGCTAATACTGATATTTTTTATCGGCTGCCTGGCTCTGGCNTGGGCGTGTAAGCCCGCCGCATCGCCCGACAAAGCAGCGGCCGCAATTTCCGAAGCCCTTGAAGATAACAATCTTGACGCTGCGCGTAAGCGNGCCGATGATTTNTTCTCTTCNGGCGTCAAGCTCGACACAGTAGGCATTCCGCGACTCTGCATGCTCTCCGTAACNTTGACGCGNTTGAGCGAAAGCGGCGATCANGGCAATGATTATGCCGCACATGCGCTGCAATGTTATCGNGTTGCCATGCGCAGNGATTCGGTAGCCTCNATGGAATTTTACACNAACCTCGATGGTGATGACTTCAAATACGCCAATCTGCTGCAGCAGTTGGCCGGACGCGTTGATGCNCGCGATTCGGGCATAGTTGCCGAAGATGAAACNGATGANTTGCCCATAATTCATTCCGACAATGAGTAATACGAATAAGGACTGGCAGAATGCTCTGCAAGGTCTTTTAGACGAAGGGAACCTGCCGCAAGGTTCAAGCCCCGAACCTGAAGCCGACGATAAGACCCCGAAGCAGGCCGGAAAGCTCGTAATCAGCTTTGAGCGCAAGGGTAGGGCCGGCAAGTCGGCAACGATTGTGAGCGGTTTTACGTTGCCGAACGAAGAGGTGGAAAGAATTGCCTCCACCTTGAAGTCGAAGCTCGGCACCGGCGGCTCGGCGCGTGGCGGCGAAATTTTGATTCAGGGCGACCGCCGCGAGGATGTACGCAACCTATTGAAGCAAATGGGCTATAAGGCATGAACCCTGACGGCAAGCTTCTGGTTTATCGTGCGTCGGCAGGTTCGGGTAAAACTTACCAGCTTGCTTTAACTTACATAACCTTGCTGTTGGGTTATACCGACGAAAACGGCAAGTACCACCTTATACACGCCGATGATCCGCGACGCCACCGCGAGATTCTTGCCATAACCTTCACAAACAAGGCTACCGCCGAGATGCGTCGCCGCATCATCAAGGAGCTTGCCATCTTGGCAACGCCGACCGCCGAAAGCGCATATCTTTCGACCTTTCGCCGCCTGCTTGGGCATTCCGTAGACGATAGCTCAGCCGACACGGAGATTCATTTGGCGGCACAACGCGCCCTCGATTCAATGCTGTTTGACCTCGGCGAGATTCAAATCAGCACTATCGACGCATTCTTTCAGCGTGTACTCCGTTCGTTTGCATACGAAGCCGACCTTGCGGGCAACTATGAACTATCGCTTGAAGATCAGCTTATGACGCAGCAGGCTATCAACGATTTGCTGGCTATTGCNTGTGGCTATCGTTCGACCATTAAGCCGAAAAATATCAACAAGCGGGTGTTGATTCAGCGGTTGTCACAACTGATAACGAGCCAGATTGACAAAGGCGACGAATATAAGATTTTCAACTCCGAGAGCTCGCTGCGTACCGGACTGGTTGACTTTGTCAAGGCGCTGTCGGGCGAGGACTACCAGCTAAAGCGTGAGGATATAGAGGGCTTTTTGCTCGTGCCCGATGCAATAGAGAATTTTGAAAAGGCGCTGACTGCAAAGGCTGATCAGCTCGAAGGGCAATTGAAAACGCAGATGTGCGAGCTGCAGACACGCACCGTCAGTGACTTCTTTTCGCGTTTTTTTAACGGCGCACTCAACCGCTTTCAGCAATCAGGCATTAAGGAACTTACCGAAACAAACTTCTGTTATTTTCTGCCCGGTAATCAGAAGCAATCTACCGTTATAACCGCCGCTGGCAAAAAGAAATTCCCGGCAGAAACAGAGCTGTTTTTCCGCGATTTGGAGGCGCTGGGAGGGCCATTTATGGAGTTGTGCACAATCCGCACAATTCTGAACAACATCAAGTACTTCGGGCTGTTTCATGACGTGCTGAAGGTGCAACAGGCATTGAAAGTGCATTTGAACACCGTAATGTTGTCGGATACCAACACGCTGCTCAACAAGATTATAGGCGATAGCGATACTCCGTTCATTTACGAGCGCATCGGGCGGCAGTTGCATCACTTCCTGATAGATGAGTTTCAGGATACCTCGCGTATGCAGTGGCAGAACCTCAGGCCGCTTCTTAACGAGAGTCTGGCGTCCGACAACGAGAACCTTATTATCGGCGACGTTAAGCAATGTATATATCGTTTCCGAAACTCCGACCCGCAGCTGCTGGCCCGCGATCTGGAGATGACTCCGGGAATCAGCAACAGCTTCAATGCAAAGTCGCTCGACTTTAACTGGCGCAGTTCGAAAACCATTGTTGACTTCAATAACCGNCTTTTCANCGGGGTGGGGGCGCATGTNGCCCGGCTGGTAGATGATGACAAGGCGGNNGCCTATCGCACCGTTGAGCAAACNGCNGCCCGCAAGAACCTTACGGGTTATGTTAACGTNGCGTTAAGTCGCGGNGACANCGTTGCCAACGACCCCATAACCAGAATGTTGCAGCACATTGCACGGCAACTTGCGTCGGGCTATCGTCCCGGCGACATAACGGTACTTGTTTCCACCAACTCCGAAGGAAAAAACATTGTTGCGCAACTGCTTGAGGCCGTCAGCGCGGGGCTGCTGCCGGCTGACACTCAGGTGCTGTCCGACGAAGCGCTGCTCGTAAGTTCCGCAAAGTCGGTACGCTGGATCGTAAGTCAGCTCAAACAGATGCTCGTAATCCCTGAAAAACAGGAGGTCAAGCCCGGTAAGCTGCCTATGGTAACCGATTTTGACCTTGACTACATTAACGAGCGTATTTCGCTTCACAGCCTCAACAAGCTGATTGAAGACCCTGTAGAGCAGGCGATTGAAGACTTCAACACGCTGCACAGTCAGGGCGAAACCGCATACGAGTTCAACCAAAAGGCACGCAAGGAGCGTGCAGGCGGACAATCTATGTTTGAGATTGTGCAGGGCCTGATTGCCACATTGCCGGTTGAAGATTGGAGGTCGACCGAAGCACTTTACTTGAATGCGTTTCAAGATTTGGTGCTCGACTATTGCCGCGGACGTGCGCCTTCGTTGAGTGGCTTTGTGGCGCTTTGGAACGACAAACTCGCCGATACGGCCGCAGTAGGGCTGACCGAGGGCGTGAATGCCATACGAGTTATGACCATTCACAAATCCAAAGGCCTGGAATTCAAATGCGTTCACCTGCCGTTTATCGAAGGTCCGCTCGATGAAGAAAAAACCACGCGGTGGTATGAGATAGGTGAGTTTCTCGATTCGCTCAACCTCGGAGTTGATACGCCGCGCTACTTTCCGCTGAATGCCAAGAGGCGCAACACCGGTGCCATGCCGATAGAAGCAACGGCTTTTTATAACGAAATCAAGCGTTATAAGGATGATCAGACTATCGACCGGCTGAATGCGTTGTACGTTGCCTTTACCCGTGCCGAACGCGAACTGATAGTCACCATCAACAGCCGCTCTAAAGAGCCCGGCGAACTGACTGCAGCCGGGTTGCTGTGGCCCGAGGTCATTGCAATTCAGGCTCCTGAAGATAATGAAACGCCTGTGGTTGAAATCGGCCGGCCGACGCAACCTCAGCAAGAAGATACCACGGANTCAGATGACTCNCTGATTAAAATCAGNTCNTACGTTACCAGAAAACGAAAAAACATGTGGGCCAACACCAAGGCCGCCAATTTGTCTGACTCCGGAGAACCAATTTAGTCAAAATTTTAATAAACAACAATTTCATAAACCAAAATCAATTATCACGCAATGGAGATTCATCCTCTATTCTGGCTCGTTCCCGCAGCCTCGATTTTAGCTCTCCTGTTCGCGCTTTTCTTCTATCGTCAGATGAAGAAAGAAAGCGAAGGGACNCCGCTAATGGCGAAAATCGCCTCACATGTGCGCCAAGGTGCCATGTCGTATCTTAAACAGCAGTACAAAATCGTTACTATCGTTTTTGCCTGCCTCGTAATTATCTTTGCCATCATGGCCTACTGCTTCGGCCTTCAGAACCCCTGGGTTCCGGTAGCCTTCCTGACCGGTGGCTTCTTTAGCGGCCTCAGCGGCTTCCTTGGCATGAAGACCGCCACATACGCTTCGGCCCGCACTGCAAACGCTGCCCGCCAGTCGCTTAACGACGGTTTGCGCGTTGCTTTTCGCTCGGGCGCCGTTATGGGTCTGGTGGTAGTAGGTCTGGGCCTGCTCGACATTTCATTCTGGTATCTGCTGCTCGAATGGTTCGTTGACGAACCGGGNACTCACAAGCTNACCATGATCACCACCACCATGCTTACCTTCGGCATGGGCGCATCCACCCAGGCCCTGTTTGCCCGCGTTGGTGGCGGTATCTATACCAAGGCAGCCGACGTTGGCGCTGACCTTGTAGGTAAAGTTGAAGCCGGCATTCCCGAAGATGACCCCCGCAACCCCGCCACCATTGCCGATAACGTAGGCGATAATGTTGGCGACGTTGCCGGCATGGGTGCCGACCTCTATGAGAGCTATTGCGGCTCAATTCTGGCAACCGCCGCCCTTGGCGCTGCTGCCGCTGCCGGTGGCACTGCCTCGTTGGGTGAAGCCGGTGCTGTTGCCCTGCAGGTTAAGTCAGTTATGGCTCCGATGCTCATTGCAGCCGTAGGCATTATCCTGTCGATTATCGGTATCTTTACCGTCCGCACCAAAGAAAACGCAACGATCAAGCAACTGCTTGGNTCGCTGAGCGTAGGCACNAATGTCAGCTCGATACTGATTGTAGGTGCTACNTTCCTGATTATGTGGGCTCTGGANATGCCCAACTGGATTAACATCTCGCTGGCAGTTGTTGTCGGCCTTATNGTTGGCATTGTAATCGGTCGCGCTACCGAATATTACACCTCGCAGAGCTATGCTCCTACCAAACATCTTGCAGAGAGCGGTCAAACCGGTCCGGCAACCGTAATTATCTCCGGTGTTGGCCTCGGCATGATTTCGACTGCTGTTCCTGTTATTGCAGTTGTTGTCGGCATTATCCTGAGCTATTGGCTCGCATCGGGTTTCGACCTGTCGAATATCTCGTGGGGCCTTTATGGCATCGGCATCGCTGCTGTCGGTATGCTCTCAACACTCGGTATTACGCTTGCAACCGACGCCTACGGCCCGATTGCCGATAATGCCGGCGGCAACGCTGAAATGAGCGGCCTGGGTGAAGACGTGCGCAAGCGCACCGACGCCCTCGACTCTCTCGGCAACACAACCGCCGCCACCGGTAAAGGCTTCGCCATCGGTTCAGCAGCTTTGACCGGCCTGGCCCTTTTGGCATCGTATATCGAAGAAATTCGCATCGGCCTTCACCGCATAGGTCAGGAATTTATTCAGATTGGCACATCTATTGACCAGGAAGCTATNAACATTCCNCTGGAAACCGCNACTTTCCGCGACTTCATGGTTGCCTACGACGTAACCCTGATGAACCCGCTGGTTCTTTCGGGCATGTTTATCGGTGCCATGATGGCGTTTGTGTTCTGCGGCCTTACAATGAATGCCGTAGGTCGTGCTGCATCGCATATGGTTGAAGAAGTACGCCGCCAGTTCCGCACCATCAAGGGCATCCTCACCGGCGAAGCCGAACCCGACTACGCCCGCTGCGTGCAGATTTCAACCAAAGGCGCACAGCGCGAAATGGTATTCCCCTCGCTGCTGGCAATCGCAGTGCCCATCATCACCGGACTGGTATTCGGTGTTCCCGGCGTTATCGGTCTTCTCTGCGGCGGTTTGAGCGCAGGTTTCGTATTGGCCGTATTTATGAGCAACTCGGGCGGTGCCTGGGATAACGCCAAGAAATACATTGAAGAAGGCAACTTCGGCGGCAAAGGNTCTGAGGTNCACAAAGCAACCGTTGTNGGCGACACNGTAGGCGATCCCTTCAAGGATACATCCGGNCCGTCGCTCAACATCCTTATCAAGCTGATGAGCATGGTTGCAATTGTTATGGCCGGTCTCACCGTAAGCTGGAGTCTGCTCTAATGAGATTCAATTCCCGACAAATCATTCCGGCAGTGGCATCGGCGCTTATNGCGCTGGTAGCCCTGCCGGGCTGTTTTACCGGAGTTGAACGCACCCCATATATCAAGGACACAACTTCTAAGAATTCCACCAAGAGCAAACCNTCGGCCGAGCANTTGCTNATGGCNGNAGTGNTTCCTGAAGCGCCCTCGGAGTGGAAGGTCGGCAAGCCGTTTCTCGTAACCGGGGGCAGGCTCGACTATGCCTTCACTCCCTTGGCTGCCGTCAGAACTATATCTGCCGGTGACACTATCAGGTTTGCGGACTTCAGGCCCGCTGTGCGCCTTTCAGGCGATTCGGTAACTGATGTGGTAATGACAACTCCTTTGAATGAGGAACTGATATATCGCATTGAATCGCCATTGAGTCAAATAGTTGGCGAGAGAAGTTTGAGTATTCCGTTTACTAACGATATTGATCTTGTCAACCAAGCCCGGCAGATTTTAAAAGGGAAGCGGGTCTGGACTCTGAAGCCGAACGGCCTTGGCCGCAAGTTTCAGCAGGCCGAGATTGCCGACGTGTTGCCTGGTAATGCCGATTACCCGTTTCGTGTGGTAGTCAGCCCCGATACGCTGCTGATGGTTACGAACTCAGGCAGTACGGCCACATCGCGAACCTTTGCNAATNTGTTTACTCTAACTGATCCGCGCAAGCATCATCCGGAGATTTCTGACCGCAATTGGGAATTGATTTCGCAAGGTAAGGTCGCTCTGGATATGACGCGCGAGGAATGCCGCCTGGCGGTCGGGGCTCCCGCCCAGATTGAGCGCAATGCTTTGCCGAGCGGAATATTCGAGCGCTGGATATATGAAGATGGTATTTACTTGATATTTGTAGATGGCATCCTAACAAACTTCAGATTATAAAAAATCGGGCGTGGTTATTGAGCTACGCCCGATTATTTTATACTGTTTGCTTACAGAAGATTCTTAACCTTGGGGAGAATATTTGCGGCGTTGAAGCCGAATTTTTCGTCGAGAACCTTATAGGGGGCCGAAGCACCGAAGCGTTCCAGACCATAAACATCCCATTTACCGGCGGTCATCATCAGCGGGTAGAGTAGGGAGGGCAGGCCGGCCGACAGACCGAAGCGGGTGCCACCGGTGGGGAGAACACTCTCGATATATTCCTTATCCTGACGGAGGAAGAGGCCGATTGAAGGGATNGAGGCCACATTAACCGAAATTCCTTCTGCTTCGAGTTGGTTGGCAACTTCAACGAGCAGCGAAACTTCAGAGCCGTTGGCAACGAGGGTAACCTGGGGGTTTTCCGATGATTTCTTTACGAGGTAGCCACCGCGTTCGGCACCTTTTGCTTCGAGGCGGCGGTTGCCGTTCATTGCGGGAATATCTATGAGATCCTGACGTGAAAGAATCAGAACCGAGGGAGTGTCGGAATTTGCCATGGCCATTTCCCAGCAGGCAATCGTTTCTGCAGAATCGGCGGGGCGCATTACCAAAATCGACATCTTGCCGCGCAGATTATCCATCTGCTCAAGCAATCTGATTTGTGCCTCATGTTCGATTGGCTGGTGTGTGGGACCATCTTCGCCAACTCTAAATGCGTCGTGGCTGAAAATATACTTAACAGGCAGACCCATAAGGGCTGACATACGCATTGCAGGCTTGATATAGTCGGAGAAGACGAAGAAAGTGCCGCAGCCGGCAATCATGCCGCCATGCAAAGCTACACCGTTGCAAATCGAGGCCATTGTAAGCTCTGCTACGCCGCTATGGAGGAAGCGGCCGCCGAAATCGCCGGGGGTTATTGCGCGGGTGTGTTTCAGGAAGCCGTCGGTCTTATCGCTGTTTGCCAAGTCGGCAGAGCTGACCATCATGTTTCCGAGTTTCTCGGAAAGAACAGCCAACACAGCCGCAGAGGCGTTTCGGCTTGCGGAATTGGCTTTAACTTCAATCTTATCCCAGTCTATAACAGGGAGTTTACCGTCGATATAGTCTTGAAGTTTAGCAGCAAGTTCGGGATTCTTTTCAGCCCAATCTTTTTCGATTTGATGACGACGGTCGGAAATCTCAATGAGTTCTATGCGACGCTGTTCGAAGGCTTCGGCTACGTCGGCCCAGATTTCGAACGGCTGGTCGGGGTTGCCTCCCAAGCCACGGATTGTTGCGGGAATATCAGCGCCGGCTTTGCTTAATGGTTGTCCGTGGGTTGAAACGGCACCTTCGAGGCTCGAACCGTCAACGGCAACAACTTTTTTGGCCATGATGGTTTTGCCGATAATGAGGGTGGGGCGCTTCTGCTCGGCGTGGGCAATTTCCAAGGCCTTGAGNATTTCGGCGATGTTGCTGCCATCAACAGTCAGCACGTTCCAGTTCCACGCGCGATATTTNGCNGCNGTGTCNTCGTTGGTGACTTCGTCAACTTTNGTCGACAGCTGAACATCGTTGGCATCATAGAACATTATNAGGTTATTGAGGCCAAGATGACCGGCAATGCGGCCTGCNCCTTGCGAAATTTCTTCCTGAATGCCACCGTCGGATATATATGCGTAAGTTTTGTGAGCAACAACTTCGCCAAACTGTGCGGCAAGCATGCGTTCTGCCAATGCACAACCAACAGCCATTACATGGCCCTGGCCNAGAGGTCCGGATGAGTTTTCAACGCCACGCATAACGTCGAGCTCGGGGTGGCCTGGAGTTACCGAACCCCATTGACGGAATTCCTGCAGCTCCTGCATGGTGTATTTTCCGGTCATTGCGAGAATGGAGTAGAGCATCGGCGACATGTGGCCGGGATCCATAAAGAATCGGTCGCGTGCAATCCATTTGGGGTCGCGGGGATCATAAACGAGGAAACTACCGTAGAGAGCCGCAGTGAAGTCGGCACCTCCCATTGAACCGCCGGGATGACCGGACTTGGCCTTTTCTACCATTGCGGCAATAAGCACTCGGGCATTATCGGCTGCACGGGTAATCATTTGGTTCTGCATACAGATTTTGTCGAGAAAGACGGGGATTTTGGTTATTTTTGTGCAAAGTTACTAAAAATTCTCAAGAATGCAATATTACCTTACACAAGTTTACATAATACATATTATGTGCAAAATGGGCATTACTTTCGAATAAGTCGGATTTTGTCGGGTAACAGCTCTATTTTACGCTCCTTATACAATAGGCCTACTGCTTTCTTGAAATCTTTTTTACTGCACTGAAAAATTTCAGCTATTTCGTCGGGTGAAGACTTATCGGTTATTGAAGACTCTCCGTTGTGCTCGTCGAGATATTGCAGAATCCGATCGCTGACACTTTGTACACGGCGTCCGTTGGTATCTTTAAGCGTCAGGTCGAGCTTGCCGTCGGTGCGCACTTTTTTAACGTATGCCTTTACAGTCTGACCGATTTCTGGATGGCATATTAGTTCGTCGACATAAATCATTCCGGCGTGCAGATTATTGACGATGGCAAAATATCCGATTTCGGTTCTGCGTACTATCAGCGCATCAACAATCTGGTGCTGGCGATAGTCGGGATATACATTTCCCAAGTACTTTTCAATCTTCGATGAACATACAATGCGCTTGGTCGCATCGTCGAGATATGCGTAAACGCAGTATATGCCCCCCTTAGTCATTCTGACGCGCTGCTCGTTAAACGGACATAGCAAATCTTTAGCCGTGATGCCCCAATCGAGAAAAGCGCCCATGCGCGGATGAACATCAACAACTTGCAGGAAAGCAAATTGACCGACCTGGATGAATGGTTTTTCGGTCGATGCTATGAGCCTGTCCTCAGAGTCGGTGTAGACAAAAACATTCAGTTCCTGACCCTCAAACGGCGGTTCGGTCAAATATTTTGCTGGAATCAGAATCTCAACTCCGTTGCCTGCGTCAAGGTAGGCTCCGAAATCAGTGATTCTGCTGATTTTCAATGTGTTGAACTTGCCAATATTTATCATCTTGCAATATGAATAATCTATTGCAAAGTTACGCAATTATTTGTCAAAAATCAATAAAAAGTTACTTAAAATTATGTAAATCATGGAAATTTTCGTAATTTTGTAGCATATTATGTAAAATGCAATCATTCGATTTTCAATGAAAAAGAGTATTTCTGCTTCTTTAATATTTTTAGGGGCTTTTTGCTCCTTGTCTGCCGCAGACAAAACGTTTCCCGACATCCGTCCCCTACCCTCGGGAACTGTTGTCAGCTCGATAAGTGACAATGGCCGCTGGGGCGTGAGTCAATCAGGAGGTGAAACCGAGAGCGGTGAACTTTATAGTAATGGTGGTTCCGTGTGGGATATCCGGACGTTGACCGCGACTGACGTTGTGCTTCCCAAGTCGGGAATCGCATCAATCAGCGATATTACCGACGATGGCAAACTCGTTGTGGGTTCATGCGACGGATTGCCNGCTACCTACGACATGGANACNNANAAGTGGACCACCCTACCCTTGCCTGCCGGCGCCACGGGAGGTAATCTGCTCGCAGTAACTCCCGACGGGAAGCGGGCCGTTGGCGTGGCCTTGATCGGTGACGAATGGCACGCCATGCCTGCCGCGTATGATCTTACTACAGGTCAGCTACTGAATCTGAAAAATATCCCNACGGTAGATATGAATCACGANGTTGNCGNAATCAACCGTTTTTGNGGAATCTCGGCAGATGGCCGCTACATNNTGGGGCGTNTCTCGGAGCAANTTCTTATGCCGGTGTCGATGTGCGCCTACGTCTATGATACAAAGACAGATAAAGTAAGCTATATCGGTTTCAAGCCGGAGTCTTCGCGTCCGTGGGTGCCGGTTGTACCCGACACATATTTTATCGACCANGTTCAGATGTCGCCGAAAGGCGATTATGTAACCGGCATGGCTTATATGGTTCATGAAATTGACGGCTCCGATATTCCNGATGAATATTACGCTGCCTTCAGATNTGACNTCGCTTCTGAAAAAATAGAGATTTTCGATGGTCCNTATGACTCCGATGCNGCCGGGTTTGCAATCACCGACAGCGGCATGGTGTTTGCTNCCATGCCTGCAGTCAATCCCTATTCTTATATGGCGGTCAGAAAGGGTAATTACTATTATCGGCTGGATGAGATATTTCCTGACTTCTACTCCCGCACGGGGCTGACTATCACCGGCAAAGCCATTGCTACCGATGGAGAAGGCAAAGTGCTTTCAATGCTTACATCGACTTCCGATTCCTATATAATGAGTATGACCGAGGATTGGAATACCCTTTGCGACGGTGTTAACCTGCTTGCAAGCTATTCTGTGTCGCCACNCAGCGGAGCATCAATGTCGGCGCTCAATGAAATGTCGCTTACATTTTCAAGAGCTATAGATCTTGCAGGCGCGGCACGAAGAATTGTACTCACCGACTCTAAAGGTGAGACTGTAGCCAACGCTGTGAGCGCTACCGTTAATGACCGGACTCTGAATATCACCTTCCGTGAACAGAGTCTTAACCCCGGTGAAAAATATACCGTTACTATCCGTCCGGGATTTGTAACCATGACCGGCGATGCCCTTATGGGTTCCGATGAAATCAATGTCACCTACATCGGCCGAAGCAACGGCCCCGTAAGCCCGGTTGCCATTTCGCCGGCCAACGGCAGCTCTTTTGCACGCCTTGACCCGACTTCGAGTTTCGTCACGATGAACTTTGACGTTGATATTAAGCTTGCCGCTAACGCTTACGGTGAGCTATGGCGCAAGGGCGAAACCGAACCCTTTACCCAACTGATACTTTCACAACTTAATGGCAACAGAATAGCCGCTTATCCCTCATCGCGCCAATATCTATATGACGGCACCGACTACAGAGTGGNTATTCCCGCCGGAGCGNTTACCGACCTGAGCGGCNACGGACCTAACCAGGCAATTGAACNGGAGTATTCGGGNAATTNTGTTCGCGAGGTGGNTGCCGNTGACCGTGTGCTCTTCTCCGACGACTTCAAGGATTATTCCAACTTTATGTTCTTCGACGGCGACCGTCTTGCTCCGGGCGAAATTCCTGCCGGCTGGGGCTTTACCGCACAAAATCCGTGGATTCTTGTCCGCGAGTCGGTTGAATCGTCCAATATGGCTCTTGCCGCTCACTCAATGTTTGCCACTCCGGGCAAGTCAGATGACTGGGCAGTTACTCCGCANCTTTTCATTCCCGACGGCAGATGCTATCTGCAGTTTGAAGCTCAGAGCTATCTGAAAAGCAAAACTGATATCCTGCAGGTGTATGCCTACGAGTCGAATAACGGCTACTCCACTTTGACTGAAGCGATTGTTAAGGATATTATTGCCAACGGCAAGCTGATTTTCAACGAGCGGTTGACGCCGGGTGAATCTGAAGAGGGCCTTGAAGGTGACTGGCAGACCTATACAGTTGATCTTAAGGAATTCGCAGGCAAGAATATCTATCTGGCATTTGTTAACCGTAACGAAAACCAAAGCGCCGTTATGATAAATNGTGTNGAAGTTATTCACGATCTCCAGTATCTGCTGTCGATTACTTCTCCCTCGGCCGTTGTTAAGGCTAAGGATNTTGCAATCGCCGGTTCGTTGATTCTTTCGAGCGANGTTTATGAAATCAAGNACGTGGTAATGACCCTTCGCAGCGGTTCAAACGAAATCTGCAAGGTTGCCGGCATGGATCTCAATTTGAAAAAGGGCGATAAATTCAATTTTGAATTCCCTGAGAACCTGCCGCTCAACCCCGGGGTGGTAAATCGCTATACCATTGACATGCTCATAAACGGAACCGACGTTGCAAGCTATAATTTTTCAATCAAGAACCTTGAATTCTCGCCTGAACGCAAAGTGCTGATTGAAGAATATAGCGGACGCGACTGCGCCAACTGCCCGCTTGGCTTTTTAGCGCTCGAAAATCTTGACCGCAGCTTCCCCGGAGCGGTTATTCCGGTAATCATACGCACTTATGAAAGCGACCCGCTCGGTCAGGGGCTTGAAGACTATACTTCGTTCCTCGGTCTGCAAAACATGGGCGCTCCATCGGCAGTTATTAACCGCACTGTTTCGTGCTATCCCATGGATTCGTCGGATATGGACTATACCTTCTCCGGCGCAGGCTTGGGCACGGATAACGGTGAAGACCCTGTCCTTTGGTTTGATGCAGTCAGCACAATGATGGAAACCGCACCCGACGGCGAAGTGAACTTCACCGCAACCCTCGATAAAGAAACCGGAAAGTTAGCGATTGAAGGTAACACCCGATTTGCACTCAACGGCTCGCAGAATGTTGCACTTTTCGGCATATTGATTGAAAACAACCGCGCAACGCGTCAGAAAAACAATCTCTATGCAATGACCGACCCTGACCTCGGTCAGTGGGCAGCCGGAGGAATATATGGCAAAAGCCGTGTTGACATCACTATTGACCATGTTGCTCGCCAGACTTACGGCACAACATTCAACGGCACTCCCGACCTCGTTCCCGCAAATCAGACCGCAGGTACCCCCTACCCCTTCTCGCTGACTCTCGACACGCCCGACAACATCGAGAATGTTGAAAACCTCGATTTTGTAATCACCATGGTCAACACCGACAACGAGCGGGCCATCAACTCTCAGAAGGTTAAAGTTAAGGTAGAAAACGCCTCAATTTCCGATATAGTAAATCCCAACGAAATGCAGGCCACCTATTATGACCTGCAGGGTCGCAAGGTTGCCGCACCTCGCCGCGGACAACTGCTGATTAAACACCAAGGTAATAAATCAACCAAGATAATATTCTAAAATGAAAAAACTACTGACAGTAATAGCCTCATCGGTAGGCCTAATGGCTTCGGCGGCCATCAATCCTGATGAGTTTACCGAACTTGAATTCAATAAAGACTATCAAATTCAGCAATATAAGAGCTTTAAGGGAAAGATTACCGCACCCGAATCGGGAGTGATTATCGAGTATGGTACCGTNCCTGCTCATATTCTGACTGCCGAAGGCGAACTCAGCATGGTTCCCGACTGGAATTATGCAGGCTTCATCAACGGCAAGCAGGCATACCAGTTTGAGGCTACCGAAGGGAACACATATTATATATTCTCCGACTTCCTGATGGANGACGGNGTAATCTCTTTTGCCATGAATCCGGCTGTGAAGATACTTGCCATCTCTCCTGCGCAAGGTTCTGTTTACGATATTGCCGCCAATGCGTTTGTTGACATTACGGCAAATCAAAACATAACCATAGGCAAGGCAACCGTAAGCGTCGGAGACCTTTCGGCAGAGGTGAATGTGCGCACCAACGGCTCCAGCTCGTCAATTCTGATTAACGAAGCCCTTAATGCCTGGTATGACAACAATCAGATTGAGGAAGGTCAGACCATAAAGGTTGAAATCTCCGAGATAACAGATGCTATGGGTCAGCTCACCGATAACATTTCGATTGAATATGTTGCTGCCGGCAAGCCCTACACCTTAATCGAACAATCGATACCCGACCCTATTTTGAGCTGGTATCCGGCAGGCAGTGTGGAATCCAAAGCCACGTTTACTTTTAGTGGTCCGGTAGCAGAGAATCCGGAAATCGAGCTTTGCTATTCGCCCATTGAGCTCGGCTATGAATACACGGAAGTTATTCAGGGAACGGTTGACGGAAACACAATTACCATTGACTTTGCCGATAAACTCCGCACTCCCGAGCTGATGAGTCAGACCGGTGCGAACTATGACTTTATTGACATTCGACTCTATGGCATCAAAGATACCCGAGGTCAGTATATGCTTGCCCCGGAGGGTTCGATAGGTTCTTTCCATATCAGAACTCCGTTTAAGAGTCTCGACCGCATAAACTTTGCCGTAGAGTTCACTCCGGCCTACGGGTCCGTGCTTACCGATGAGACGGAAATCAAAATCGAGTGCGACCATATTGACGAACTCGACTTCTCCGGCATGATTTTCAAATCCGGTTCGGAAACCGCTGTTGTAGCCAAGGCAGACATGACAGTTTCCGAGAATGCNATTATTGCAGACAATTCCCGAAGGTTGGTCAAAGAAATCCAANGTAATCGTATCGCTCGAAAATNTGAAAACCGCCGACGGTCTTGACCACTCAGCCGAGTTCACGGCAAAATATAATGGCTTCGCTATTTTATTCTCAAATCCCGCCGAAGCCGCAGCGCTATCATCGCTTGCCAAGGGCAGGACTATTACTATCGACACCAATCTCAATTCCGGCGAAGCCGTTACTTTTGTTCTGTTAGAAAACGGAAGTGTAGTATATGGTCCGGTGCAAATGACCGAGAAATACGAGGGACAGTATATACACGCAATGGAGAGCGACGTGGTGCTCTATGCGGCCAATAGCTACGTTATGCAGTTCAGTGCCCGCGGCACTATTGAAACCGTTAACATCGTGGGGCAGTCTGTTCCGTTTGAATACTCGGATATTGAATTCGTAAAGATTTCGCCTGAAGAAGGCTCGGCGGTTAAAGGAGGCGACGAACTTACGCTCGAATTCACCGGACTTGTATGGCTCGAAAAACTCGAAGGCTCGGCTGACTTCATAGCACAAGGGAAAAACGGCGGAGAAGGCTATGACTATATTTGGACTATGACCCTACCTGCTGATATTTCCGGTGACTTCAGTTTAATCTTTAGTGCGTATGACGACAAAGGAAGTCTTGTTAAAGGCAACTCCGGGACTGACCGCTCAAGCTGTTTCGTACTCAACTATAAATCTCTCGCCGGAATCTTCGAACTCGAAGTTTCCGATGGCGGAANGAATATGATATTTGATGTGAACGGCCGTCGGCTTTCAGCACCCGTTCGAGGCATCAATATAATCAATGGCAAGAAAGTTCTGAAACGATAAACATACTCAAAACACAATAGCTCCCGGCTGCGCTCCATAATGAGTTCAGCCGGGAGTTATTTTAATGATTCAGGAGTTTATTTGTCAATACGCTTGAATTTGCCCTCAATATTAAATTTGAGTTCCAATCCGTTTTGCAGCTCTGCTTCATAGCCGAAGCGGCTTTTTTCAATTGATACTATACGACTGTCCGGATAGTTTTTGGCAACATAGTCGGCAATGGTTTTAGGAACTACTGCGGTCGGTACTGTCTTGGTGACCGGAACTTCAATATTATCCCATTGACCATTGGGGTCAAACGACACTTCGGAGCCATCCTTCAGAACAACTTCATAGTCGCTTATACGGCCGAAATCTCTGTCAATTTTAATGATGCTTACATCGTTGGCAGTGAAATGTTCGTCAAGAAACATTTTAGCGGCCTGAGGAAGAGCGTCTACGTCGTTTACATATTGGTCGGCAGCATTGGCGCCGATAATGCCTGTTGCGGCAATAGCCAGTGTGAGGAAAAATTTCTTCATAGTAATAAGTAGTANGTTGTAGATTAAGTATTTAATTTATACTTATGACGTATAACACCGGCAAAAAGTTCAAAATTTAATTAAAAAACTTGCATAATTACAAATTTCATTGTAAATTTGCACCTGCTTTAGGGGCTATGTTCCTGGGCAAACATGATTGTCTTATGGTGTAATGGTAGCACTGGAGTTTTTGGTTCTCCCTGTCGAGGTTCGAATCCTCGTAAGACAACGAAAAAGAGAAGTAACCGACNGGTTGCTTCTCTTTTTTCGTTANGACGGTTAAGACTGTTTCCTGTAGGTGAGCGCTGCNCCCAGACAAAGNAGCAGGCATATTACGCCAAGCGCAAGAAATTCTGTTGTTAAGTCGNANAANGTTGCGCCTTTCAGATATANTGCGCGCATGATTTCAATGAAGTATCTGGGGGGTATAATAGTGGTTATNGTCTGTGCCCAGTTTGGCATTGANGAAATTGGGGTGAANAGTCCACTCATGAGCTGAAAAATTATGATGATTGCAAACAATTACGTACACGCTTTGGAGCATCGTTGACGAGTTGTTGGCAATCATNACTCCCAGNCCCGACATGCCAATACTGAATACTATCGTGGCCAGGTAGATNAGCCCGATGTTGCCTNCGGGTATCAGCNCNTATACGGCCCACCCCACNGTCATGCCGACAGTCACCACCAAGATNCCGATTAGCCAGAACGGNATNAGNTTCGANAGAATAAACTCCATTTTGCTGACCGGGGTTACATTCATGGCGTCGATTGTTCCATCTTCCTTTTCGCTAACCAGATTTAGTGTTGGAAGAAAGCCGCAGATGATTATCAGTAGTGTAACCATCAGAGCCGGTATCATGTAGTTACGAAAGTTCAGAGTGGGATTATAGCGATAGACTATGCTCATATCCGGACCAAGAGATTGCCGGCCGGTTTCCATACTCCACTCACTGAGGGTTTCGGCCACCGACTGCCCGACATAGCGGGCGCCAAGCATTCCTTTCATAGCGTTCACACCGTTAGCTCTTATGTCGACCTGATCGGCGGGTGAATAATCATCAGGGATAGAAAGAATAACGTCAACCCGGCCATTTTCTACGGCTGTCAGCGCCTCATTNTAGGTACCATACACAGCATTAATTTCCAGGGCTTCGGCTGCCGACATATTCTGAATCATGCGTCTNGACAGCATGTTNTGGGCGTTATCGACAACGGCAACCTGTACTCGCTTTACGTCGAGATTGGCAACCAGCGGCAAAACGAGCATAACCATCAGCGGCATTATGAAAATCACTTTGGGAATAAGTGAATTGCGGCGCATCATTGTAAACTCTTTGCGCAAAAGAGCTTTTAGGATTCGTGGGTTCATCGTGAATGGAGTTTTTTGAGCGCAACAACCAGCACTGCAACAGTGGTTGAAATCAAAATTATCATATTTTTTGCAACGTAGGTCAGGCCAAGCTGCTGAATCATCAGTTTACGCATGGCGTCAACATACCATCGGGCCGGAATTATGCTGGAAAGCCACTGAAGCGGCACCGGCATATTTTCAATCGGAAATATCATGCCCGACAGCATGATTACGGGAAGCATAAAAATGACGGCAGAAACTATCAGAGCCGCTAACTGAGTATTTACCAACGTTGAAACGAGCAGACCTATCGACAGTGAGAGAATGATGTAGATAACCGACATTAAAACTACACCCATAACCGTTGCCGACAAAGGAAGACCGAGCAAAGTATAAGAAATCAGCAGCATCAGCGACAGTATTGCCAATGAAAGAACAAAGTACGGAATCAGCTTGCCGACTATTACTGTCAAGGGCTTTACGGGCGACACCAAGAGCAGATTCATCGTTCCGCTCTCCTTTTCGCGCACTATAGATACCGAGGTCATAATAGCGCAAATGAGAATAAATATCATGCCTAATATGCCGGGAACGAAATTATATGAGCTCTTCATTTGCGGGTTATAGAGCGTAGTTGTGAGAAGTGGGGATGCCACCCCGCTATCAGCAAGTATTCCCTGCACGTATCCCGCGATAGCCTGCGCGTTTGTCGGATTCGACGCATTTACAACAACCTGAGCCTTTCCATCCTTAAGATATAATGCCGCATCAGCATCGCCTGCTCTCAGCAATTGCTCAACTGCACCATGATTCACAATGCCGCGAAAATCGAAATACTCGTTTTGAGCAATGCTTTCAAGGGTGCTGCGCGAATAATCGTTATGGCGGTCAACTACGGCAACAATCTTAACGCTGTTGACCTCGGTAGAAATAGCGAAGCCGAACAACAACAGCAACAAAACCGGAATCAGCAGTGTAATCATCATTGTGCGAGGGTCACGCACAATATGAAGTGCCTCTTTGTGGATTATTGAAAACAGTATCTTCATTCCGAACGCATTGATTTAGTTGCTACTTTGCGGAAAACCTCGTCCATTGTTGATGCACCGTAGGTTCGCTTCAACCCTTGGGGAGTGTCGAGCGCACTGATTTTGCCGTCAACCATTATCGACACGCGATTACAGTATTCCGCTTCATCTAAATAGTGGGTGGTAACAAACACGGTCATTCCCTCCGACGATGCTTTATAAATCATTTCCCAGAATTTGCGTCGGGTAACGGGGTCGACACCTCCGGTAGGTTCGTCGAGAAACACTACTCCGGGCCTGTGGATGGTAGCGCATGTAAACGCCAGTTTCTGCTGCCATCCTACAGGGAGTTCCTTAACAAGTGTTTTGCGCATCGGGTCCATATCAAGCTCTTTGAAAACTCTGCGTGACTCTTCGCAAATCTGTCGGTCGGTCATGCCGTAAATCGTGGAGAAAAGTTTAAGGTTTTCTTCAACAGTCAGTGTTGAGTACAGAGAGAATTTCTGACTCATATAACCGATATTGCGTTTAATATTTTCAGCTTGCGTTGCTATGTCGTAGCCCGCAACCCTGCCGGAACCGGAGGTTGGCAGACTCAGGCCGCATAGCATCCTCATGGCCGTGGTTTTTCCGGCACCATTGGCGCCTAAAAAGCCGAAAATCTCACCCTTGCCGACATCGAAACTAATGTGGTCAACAGCCGTAAATGAGCCGAACTTTTTGGTGAGTCCGTTAACCGAAATTACCTTATCCATTATTAGATAATTTTATAAATAGGTCTTCAATATCGGCTGTTGCCGGGGAGATTCTAACGTCATTAAGTCCTGCATCAGCGAGGCGGGCAGTGACCGTCGCCGCATTGAACGTATCGGCCGCAACGACGCGCAGTGTGGCGCCAAACGTATAGCAATCCTTAACCTCGGTCAGTTTACGCAGCTCGTTCAGCAGGCGGAACATATCGGACGACACAGCATTAAAGAGATTCTCGTTTANACCGGCTATAAGATTGGCCGGGGTGTCCACTCCGAGAATCTTGCCNCGTAAAATCATGGCGATTCTGTCGCAGCGGGTCGCTTCATCCATATANGANGTAGANACCATTATTGAGATACCCTGGCTCCGCAAGGTGCCGAGCATATCCCAAAATTCGCTGCGCGACACCGCGTCCACGCCTGTAGTCGGTTCGTCGAGCAACAGTACCTTAGGTCGATGAATGAGTGCGCAACTCAGCGCCAACTTCTGTTTCATGCCGCCTGAAAGGGCACCGGCCCGACGATGAGGAAACTTTTCGAGTTGGCCGAAAATCGGTGCTATAAGGTCGTAGTTATCAGATACCTTAACTCCGAAAACCTGTGCAAAGAATTTCAAATTCTCCTCAACGGTTAAGTCACGATAGAGCGAAAAGCGCTCGGGCATATAGCCGATGACTTTGCGGAGCTTCAGATAATCGCGTACCACGTTGAAACCGCACACCGTTGCCGTTCCACTGTCGGGGAGCAGCAGCGTCGCCAATATCTGATACAGCGTGCTTTTCCCGGAGCCGTCAGGCCCAATAAGCCCGAAGAGCTCCCCTTCGGCAACATCGAAGCTGACGTTGGAGAGGGCAATCGTGTCGCCGTAATTCTTGCTGATGTTATCTATTTGAATGACAGGACTCATAGTTTTACTTCGCCATACTGGCCGAGCTTTAACCGACCGTCGTTTTTCACGGCTATTTTGGTGGCGTAAACGAGATTGGCACGGCTATCGCGCGNCTGAATGGATTTGGGAGTAAACTCGCTCTCTTGGGCAAACCAAGTTATTACGCCCGGATATTCAAATTGTTTGTCATTGCCAAAATCGGCTACAACGGTTACCTCTTGGCCTAACTCGATATCGGCCAACTGTTCGGCCGTGAAGTATGCTCGCAGATATATGTTTTCAAGGTCGGCAATCTTGCATATCGGGCGCCCGGGGGTTGCGAACTCACCCGGTTCGGCATACTTTTCGAGAACAGTGCCGGTCAGTGGGGCGATAATCTTGCTCTTTTCAATCTGCTCGTCAATCTGGGCAATCTGCAGGGCAATGGCTTGGGCATTATCAGAAATCGACGAGCTGTTTTTTGTGAGCGTTGACCTAAGCGCATCGAGCTGATTGTTGAGAACCTTAAGCCGGGCGGAGGCATCATCGACTTGTTTTGCAGTAGTCGCACCGTCGGCCAATAGTCGCCTGAAGCGCTCAACTTCGGCGCGCTGATGCTCAATCTCGGTTTGCAGCGACGCTATTTGCGCGTTGATGTCGGGGGTATTTGATCGGGCCGACCGGCNCTGGAATTCGAGTTGTTGACGNTGNAGNGCAAGCATGGCAGTGTCANTGAGCGCGATTTCCTGATTGGCCTTGACGCTATCACCCTCGGTTATATCCACTTCAACCAATTTGCCGGAAGTTTCGGCGGAGACGGTAACGGTGGTTGTTTCAAATATGCCGGTAGCGTCATAGTCAGGGGCCTTGGAGCAGCCTACAATGCAGAGAGACACGGCTGCAGTATATAATATCTTATTCATCGGTTTAAGGTATATTTTAGTTTGTATATTTCGTTTAAAAGTTGAATCTCGTGATATTTCATTGTAATTCGTGCGGCGTTTTCGTCGGTAATCTTTACCAATAGAGCTGTCGCGTCGATAACGCCGTTTGAAAGTTGCGACTCCGCAGCCCTACGCACGCTGCTGCGTAGGTCAACTATTTTACTGTCGTCTTTAATAACCGCCTGTAAACCTTGAATTGCCGAGTTCTGTGAGGTAGCCATCAGGCGGGTATTGAAATCAAAGGTTTCCCTGTCTGCTTCAATCTCAGCAATTTGAAGTTTTATTGATGAANTGTTCGATTTTTTGGTATAAAATGAATCGATATTCCAGGTGAGTTTTACGCCGGCAATGACGTTAAACGTCATATCGCGGCTCATCATGCTCTTGAAATAGTCAATGCCCGGATAACCATAGTAGGTTTGGGCGAAAAAGCCTATTTTGGGATAAAGAGCTGTGTCAGACATTTTTTCAGATGCACGCAAGAGTGACACTTTATTGTCGAACAATTTTAGCTCCGGGCGATTTGAAGTATTTTCAGCCGGTAATGCCGCCACCGGCATAACCAGTTCGCCCTCCGTAATTTCTTCTCCGATAAAGAGCGATAGTTGGCGGCGGTAACCGTCGGCCGCAATTCGAGCCTGAGCGATTGTCTGCCCCAGAGTCAAGGCCTGAGCTTCGATCATGTCAACATCGCTCTGCGTTGCCACTCCGTTGGCCAGCATCGACTGCAGTTTGTTGAGGTTATTCTGAAGTAACTCATGTGTTGCCTCGCTTTGAGCTATTTGCTGTTCAATAAGCAGTATGGCAAAATATAGGTTTTCCACCCGCTGTCTGACGCTATATAGTTCAGTTTGCAGGGCAGATTGTTCAACATTCTCGCGGCTGCGGGTGATTTCGCGACGCTGACGTGACGCTCCCCCATCCCAGAGAGTCTGGTTTATGTCAATGCCTGCGCGATATTGAATCTTGCCCAGTCCTTTCATCTGCTGACCCATGCGTTCGAGAACCTCTGAAAGAGTATTTGGAAAAGAGGGAACAACATTCTGTCCGGTGACCTGAGCTGAAACGGCAATGCGAGGTAACCACCCTTTGTTGATGTCAGATAATTCGATTTCTGTTGATGAGCGCAACAGATCGTATTTCTGAATCAGCGGATAGTTGCTTTCAGCCTTTGCTACGCACTCTTCAATTGTCACCGCCGCCCGTCCGGGCAATGCCATAGGCAGAGAAATCAAGGCAATAAGCAGTTTGCGATATTTCATGATTATTCAGAGTTTAAGTTTGCTTAGAATGGTATTGTAGTTTTCCTCTTTGCGATTTTCCATGAACGTGGCAAACTGTTGCTCATCCACGCACATAACAGCATTTATCAGCGGAGCGGCGAGGATAGCGAAAACATTGAGCGACACGATGTCGAGCATAAGAGTTTTTGCATCGATTTGTCGGTACTCACCGGCAGCTGCCGCCATGTCGATTTTANCTTGNAACTTGTTAAATATATGACCGGCAACTGTTCCTAAATGAGTGGCTATGAACCCGGTGCGTTCGGCATTGCCGAAAATTTCATTTACCATAAAGCGTGGTAGCTCGGGATTAGCCACCAATAAGTCAATGTGGTGGTTTATAATTTGCCGGATAACGTCGTTTAGTGGCATATTGAGGTCATCGAGAGGCACCGTGAGCAATTCCCTTACAAGATTGAATTTCTCTGCTACGATGCGTTCAAAGAGGTTCTCTTTGGTGCGGAAGTAATAGTGGAACATGGCGTGAGTAACACCNGCTTCCTGNGCTATTGCCGTNGTTCGNGCTCCGGCAAACCCCTTGGTTAAGAATTCNTGNTCTGCGGCCTTGAGAATTCGCGCTTCTGTATCGGATTTTTCCATAAACAATAATATTTATCAGATTTGACTAACAGTTTTGTTAGTGCANAAGTATATACAATTTTTCAAACTACCAAATTTTTGCGTAAATTTGCACTGTGAAGAAGCATTTATTGCCCATAATTTTAATGATTGCCACGCCCTTATCGGNTATGGCACAAGACGATNCGTCGNAAGCACNGATGAGTNGCGACNAGCAGGCAATTCAGCAGAAATCAGCCAANCAGCAGTGGAATGAAGCCACGGCGGCGCAACGCTCATGGACGGTTAGCCCGATTCTTGGCATCACTTCTCCGGCCGAGGTAGANACCGTGATGCTCAACTATGCTCAAAAAGTGGCCATTCCTCGCCTGCAGTTCGGATATGCTTCGGCAATTACCGGTAACCTTGGCAGCGCCGGGCAATATATGAATTATTTCGAGCGNCCGGAGCAGAGCAATTTCTTCTTCAACGACGCCCTGCACCCATTCTTGCCGAGAGTTGACAATACGCCGTTTTTCAACACTCGCGTCCCTATGACGTTNACCAGTTTCAACACCGGCGGTTCNTCACAAAACACGCAAGACTGGCTCAAGGCGCGTTTTACCGGAAACATCAACAGCCGGGCGCAGGTAGGCGCTTATATCAGCTACCTGTATTCGCGAGGAATGTATGATCATCAATCTGGCAAACACCTCAANTGGGGTTTCTCAGGCTCNTATTTCGGNGAACGNTACCAAATGATGGCGATGCTGAATAATTGGAGCTCCATTAATTTTGAAAACGGCGGTATCACCGATATTAGATATATTACCGACCCGGCGTCGGTTCAGGGCGGTTCGTCGAGTATAGGAACAAAGCAGATTCCTGTGAATCTTAACTATGCCCAGAGCCAGGTGCTNGGCCACGAGTTGTGGATGATCAACCGCTACCGAATGGGNTTTAACCGNATTGAAGTTGATGAGGAGGAAGGCGATTCGCTGGAGGTGTTCGTTCCAGTGAGCCAGGTGTTCTGGACCTTTGATTTCCGCACNGACGAACATAGGTTTACGGATCGCAGTGCCGATAATCCATTCTTTAAAGACACTTACTTTACTGACAATACCTTCGACCAAACGAAGCAATGGACTCTGAGCAATACCTTTGGAATAGAACTGCTTGAAGGCTTTAACCGTTTGGCTAAATTCGGTTTGTCAGCCTACGCACTGCATGAGGTTGCAAGATATACGCAGACCCCGACAGACACGCTGGAGGGCGTACATCTGCCCTNTGCGTCGCGAAAGACTGAGAATTCTCTTTTTGTCNNCNGCNNACTAAGCAANCAACAGGGCGGAGTGCTTCGCTATGACGCTGATGCCCGCATAGGTCTNGCCGGCGAAAAAGCNGGCGAAGTAGACGTGAACGGACATGTAGATCTGCGTTTCAGGCTNAGGAAAGACACGGCAATGGTNCGCGGCTACGTTTTATTCTCTAANCGCAAGCCGAGTTACTTTTTACGTCAATACGCTTCTAACCACTATATCTGGGATAATGATTTCGGCAAGACNCGCCGTTTGCGCTTCGGAGGTNTTGTGGATTTTCCGCTCTCGAAGACGCAAATCAACGTAGGGCTTGAAAACGTTCAGAATCTTGTTTACTTCAACGAACAGGGAGTGCCGGAGCAGTTNGGCGGAAACGTTCAGGTTTTCAGCGCATCGTTGAACCAGCCTCTGCGTTTCGGCATTTTCAACTGGGATAACAAAGTTACATACCAGAAAACCAGCAATCAGCGGGTTATTCCCCTACCCCAGCTTACACTGTTTTCCAACATGTATTTGCTGTTTCGTGTGGCCACCCTNACAGCTCAGATTGGCGTAGACCTCACCTATATGACCGGCTATTCAGCGTTGGGCTACAATCCAGCCGTTATGGCGTTTACTAACTGCTGGATAAGACAAGTCGGTAATTATCCGGTNATGGATGCCTACGCTAACTTTAAACTGAAAAAGGTTAAGTTCTATGTTCTTTATTCGCACTTTAACCAGGGGCTATTCGGAGGAGTCAACAGTTTTTCAGCGCTGAACTATCCGTTGAACCCGGCGCGTTTGCTGTTTGGTTTGTGTGTTGATTTCGCCAACTAACTTTTCAGCATAAAATAATTCGGGGAGAAAGCCGAGCGCCTTCTCCCCGAAGTTGTATTTACAGGTACAGATTATTTAATGACTTTACGGCCTTTGGAGATTACGATTCCGCGAGTAGCACCGGTGGCAATGCGTCCCTGGAGGTCGTAGGCCTTCTCGTTGGCCGGAACGAGCTCGAGCTCAACCAACCCGACGTTGTCGCTGATTTCGGCGAAAAGATGCACGGGGCGGTCAACTATCGAAGCGGGTACGATAAAAGAGTTTTCGGAGTTCTTGCCAAGGTCAGATTCACGCCAGTAGGTGTGCGAATAGCGGGTTGCCGATTCTGAATCGAGGCGATAGCCATAGCGGGCAACTATGGATTTAATCTGCTTGCCGTCGGTGGTTGTGGGAGCCACTACGAGTTCCTGATTGCGAGGGGCGTTCAGCGGCAGGGACTGGTCATTTACAGTGGTGAGATGCGACGCAGTGACTTTGGCATAATCGGAGTGAACGTGAAACAAGAAATCGAGGACTGCACCGCCATTGGCATCAATCTTATTGGTTTCGCCGAACTGGCCGCCGGGGTCATTGTTGTTCCAGTCAATTTTCAGGCGGCAGCGATAAAGACCCTCNGGAGTATCGGCNGGGATAACGAANGGGTGGCAGAGTTCGGGGCTAACGTTGCCGGGCTGACCNGTAATAGTTTCTCCCTTTGAATTCTTAGTGTTATAGAATGAATAGCTGAGCATATCGCCTGCGGCCGTGCCGTCTTCATTAATGTCGGACGAGAAAACACCGTTTTCGTCAAGGTCTACATAGAAGTAGTTGTGCATGGCGCGTCCGGTATAGCTAAGCGCAGGCGTAACTGTTTCGCCGGCCTTGACAGGCACTTCGATGTTCAGAAAGTTATGGTAGATGTTTTGCAACTCGCCCGAGGGAATAGTCATTGTAGCTTCGCCCTCGGGAGTAGAGATTGTCAGCGAGTTCAAGTGGCGGTCGGTGCGGTTCATTTTAAGATCTTCGGGAAAGTTCAGAAAATAACCTTCCTCGCAAGGTCCGGCCGGGCCGTTTTCTACCATATTGCCGTTGATAAGCAGATTGCCGCGCATCATTTCGGCAGGGATGGTATAAACATTGTCGGCATCGAAGTTTTCCGCGGAAATGAAGTGGGTAACATATTGCGGATTGCCATAGCGATCGATGCGCTCGTCGGTGAGGTTGAAACCGAAGTTAAGGTTAACACCACCGTTGTGGAATCCCTTTTCGGGAGCGGATTTGATGGCAAAAGGTTGATTTGCCGGCACATTGTAGGCATTCAGCTTGTCGCCATTGGCAGCCAGAATTTCGCCGTTGAGCTGGAAATCGTTAACGGTCACATTATCGCCATAAATGCAGAGCATTGCGTCAATCACTGCACCGGCGTTGTCGGTAATAATGTTCTTGCCTTCGGCATCGCCGGGGTTGCCTGCGGGGTCAATGTTATTCCAGTCGACTTTGAAGCGCATGCGATACATGCCGGGCTTGGTGTCGTCGGGAATTGTGAAGCCGGGCAGTTTGCCAACGTTCTGTTGGAGGTTCTGGGGAGCGGTTTCGCCATTGGAGTCCTTACCCTGATAGTGATTGTAGGAAACCAGTTCGTTGTCGGTGTTGAAGCTGCCGTCGTTGCCATAGTCAACATAGCAATAAGAGTGCATCCAATTGCCTTTGTAATCAACGCCGGGAGTAACGGTCTGTCCGGGCTTGGCAAAGAACGTTTTATCGGTCAGGTCGCCATAGAGTTTTTTGGCAGCAACCTGGTCGAAAGCGAAGCGCGTGGTGTCGTTGTTGCATACCAGATAAATTTCTTTCGCGCCACGGTCGGTACGTGTCATTTCTGTGGATTTGGAACCGAAAACGGGATAATATTCGTTGTTGATGCGCGGTGTCGGCGAATCGTTAACGGTTATATTATCAACGTAGAAGAGGAAATCTTCGGCCATAGCGTGGGGCGATTCGCAGTCGGGAACAACTACGAGCGAATGAATGTCGATGCCGCCGGCTCCCTTGATTGCAAATACGGCGTCGGACCACAAGCCGGTTTGAATAGCGTTGGATGCCATTACGCGGAATTGAGTGGTTTCGGGGCTTTGATCGTGGCGTTCGGTGCGCTTGCCAAGGCCGATGAGCATTACACGACCNTTGGTAGCGGTTTTATANAGCATTACGTGGACATACTTGGTTTCGGGCGTGAGCTCAAAGGTTTCGGGCAGGTCAATGCGCGCGCCGAAAAAGTNCGAGNNGAAANGNGAACGCTGTGCGCCANGTACGGTTTTGGAGTCGTTAGGNATTATNCCTGAAATTTCGCTGACATTAGCGTCGGGATTGGCAGTAACGGCAAAATTACCCTTCATAACTCCGGTGCGGAAGGGCGAAGCCTCCCAGTTGTCCCAAACGCCAACTGCTTTATAGCTTTGGGGAGTTTCAAAGTCGATGTTGACTTCGGCCGTCGCACCGAGCGCGAGCGAACCGAGGGCTGCTGCTAAAATATATTTTTTCATATTCTGTTAGGTGCGGGGATTAGTAGATTGAAACTGTGTGGAGAGTAGGACATGCTTTGGCATCGTTGATTGTAATGCGAATGCCTTTCACATTTTTGCCGGGGCCGTGAGTGGTAGTCGAACCATTCATGGCTATAATGCGCTTATAGCCGATGGTAGAAGTGGTCATGCCGCTGTAGGGTTCCCAGGTGTTGCCGTCGGCAGTCGTTTCGATAGTGAAAGATTTAACGCGCTGGCCGAGGCGGATGAACTCCTGCAAGGCGATATAATGAACATTGGTGGTTTCGGGGAACATGAAAGTCAGCGAGGATTCGATAACGTCGTCGGGAGCAGCCCAATAGGTTTCTTTGTTGCCATCGATAACGTTGGAGGCATCGTAAGTGCGGTTGGCACCTGCTGCGCGGGTGTGGCTGGCCGTTACAGTTGCCTGCGGAGCGANGTCGTTGCCGANGCGGCTTTTGAGCNTCTGNCCGAAATTCTGANGCACCTGAACGCATTCGTCGGGCAGCACGCCATAGTTGTTCGGAGGATAGTTCAGAATCAGGGTTGCGTTGCGACCTACGGTTTCCATATAGAATTGCCATACGCGGTCGGCATTGTGAGTGCCCTGACCCTGATGCCAGAACCAGCCGGAGGTGGTAGCCTTAGCGTCCGATTCGCCGGCTTTCCAATACCATGCGTTTTCGTTACCGCTGGTGCCGTCGCCGTAACACCAGTTGGTTTCGCCGGCCCAGCCGGCTTCGTTGCCAATCCAGCGGGCCTCGTCGCCTACGCCCCACAGAACGCAGTTGGGAGCAACTTTGTGAACGGTGTCCTGAAGGTTTGGAACGTCGTAGTAGGTAGATGCGTCGATAGAACGATTGCCACCTTCGCCGCCATAGTATCCGGTGCCACCGTTGGCGCCGTCGAACCACATTTCAAACTGGTCGGAACCATATTCGGCAAGTTCGGCAGCCTGACGCAGGAACACTTCGCGCACGTAAGTATCCTTGCCATAATGAGCCGAGTTGCGGTCCCAGGGTGAAATATAGAAGCCATATTTCATATCGAGGTCGCGGGCTGCATCGGCAAATTCCTGAGGGATGTTTACCTGAGAGTATTCTCCGCTGCCGTTGAAACTGTTGTGTTCCGTTGTTTCCGTAGGCCAGAGGCAGAATCCGTCGTGGTGCTTAACAACTGCGATACCGCCCTTCATGCCGGCAGCTTTTACTGCTTCGAGCCATTGGCGGGGATTGGGCCGGCCTTTAGGATTATACAACTTGGGGNCTTCGCTGCCNTNACCCCACTCTTTGTTGGTGTAGGTGTTCATGCCATAGTGGAAGAAGGCATAAAACTCCGTTTCCATCCATTTGACCTGGCGGTCATGAGGAATAGGATGAACCGGCGCGGGTTCGTTGTCGGGATTCGGGAGCACTTCGTTTTTCAACGTAAATGTCTCCTGAGCAGAGGCCACAAAAGCCATTGCCGCAAGCAAGCCGCTAAAAAATGGTTTAAACATAAGGATTTAATGATAATGATTTAAAGTTCTTTCAGATGATAAGATATTTTCGTATAACCTAAACTTACCTCAGCAGCTTCTGTCCATTGGAAATAACTACCGACCGATAGCCTGAACCTGCTATCCTTCGTCCGTTGANGTCAAANAGCATTTCGGAGTCCGAATAATTCTTTACAGCGGGTTTGATGCCGGAAAAATGATTTTTCTGTAAATCCGTTGCAATGAATTTGTACTTGCATCCAGTGTCGGAAACGTTTTCGCCTCCTCCCCAGTTATAAATTTTGAATCCGAGGCCGGCATTGGTCTGATTAAATTGAGCGTTCTGGCTAACGATAATAACATAGCCTATTTCGTCTGCCGGTTTAATAGACCACCCTGCAGCAGGTTCCGACGCAGAAAGGGTGAGTTGTGAGTTATTGGTAGCGGTGGGCGCTACAAAAAGGTCGTTGGAATAGTTCACAATATTATACGAACCGTCTTTGCGCGGCCGAAAAGTCCATGCGGAATGCTCGTCAGGAGTGTCAACGCCCTGCATAAGCGAGCCTTCGGCCGATGCGTAACGCGTATTGCGCAGAGGTGTGCACAGATAGTAGTAAACATCTTTTACGGGCTGAAACAATCCGAATTTTACATAGCCGTTGCGAAAGGCATTGAGCAGACGCTGAAGGCGCTCGCATTGGGCGGCGCGCTCTCCCTCCGCAACTTCATCGTAGAGAGTCGCTTCCAGTTCATCGGCCAAGGCTAAGAGTTCAGTATCAAGTTCAGATGTTGCATAGTAACCGACTTCATCTTTTATCACTTCGGCAACTGCCGCNCGAGCTTCGGCAATGAGTGCGGACAGTGCTTCGGTTTCCGAGTCAAGAAATTTNGAAGGTGAATATACCAATNCTTCCATNGCATCTTNTCCCTCGGAATCTGTAATTACAAAGGTCCACATCCATTTATTCAACCTTACGCCGGGTGCGGAAACGTAAGGCAACTTAATGAACACCTTGTTCCAGCCTTTGCGCAGATTAACAGGAACAGGCTTGCGGGCGGTGAAGTTTTCGTTGCCCAGGTCCACTTCGCTATTGATGCTCTTGCCTGCGTTGGTCCAGTTCGGAGCAATAATCTCCTCGTCGTTGAGCCAGATGCGGGAACCCTTGCGGTCCCATTTGCCATTGTCGGGAGCCAAGTCATTTTCCGAACGGCCATAGTTCTGAAACTCAATCAGAGCACCTGCGGTTTGCTCAACGGGTGAGTAAACATAAGTGTAAGCATAGGCTGTCTGATTAAGCGAAGCATTGGGGTAAAGTCCCGGAACGGTGCCTCCCCAGGTNTGGCGCAGATATATTCCGGCACCCGTAANCGGGGTGACTTTCCATGTNGGATTCTCTATGCCATCTTCGGGNGCAAACGANGCATTGCTGTCGCCGTTATTGGGAAATCCTTCCGTAACATGCCANCGAACCTGAGTTTGCTTAACGTAGGGAATAGGTTCGTCCTTGAGGGTAGTTTGTTTATGGAGCAGAAATCTNCGCTCCCAGTCTGCAAACTCTTCAAATTCGGCTNCCGANTTTGGCAACATCGTTCCGCCTTGCTCGATATACTGTTCNCCCCCACCCTTCCATGCGCGCTCGGCCGAGGCCANAACGTTGGCATANAAATTGTTTTGCTTGATAATATCGGCTTCGGTTGCAGTCTTGCGGTCATTCCAGGGGCATGAAATTGTCCCGGCTACTTCGTCGGTACCGATAGGGGTATAGTAAATCGAACTTTTAAAGATTCCGACCAGATCGGCAAAAACGTCGAAATGGTTCGTGTAGTTATATCGGCAGTCGATATTAGGTATTCCGGCGATTTTCGAGCCTGCGGTAGCCCACATTTGAGTCATGTCGAAATCATGGTCGGCAATGTTGACTCCGTTAATTCTATTCCAGCAAACAACCTTTTTGCCCAGCGAATGGAGGTGGTCAATCATGGTGTCGAGGAAGGTATTATCAGTAATTGTCTTTTCGTCGGCACCGACGTGAATATATGGCGAATCGACGAATAGCTCTGCAACTTCGGTCAGAACTGTTTTTAGTACCTTCTTCCCTTCAGGGGTTTGCATTTCAACGCCCATGGCCCGCTCAAAAGCAGCCGAGTGCCCCGGCATGTCGATTTCCGGAATAACCGTAACTCCATATTTACGGGCTTCGTCGAGCACCTCGCGAATCTGTTGCTGAGTGTAGAACTGCCCGGCAAAACGAGTCATGGATTCACTTGAGGTCAGTTGCGGATAGGCTTTGACTTCGAAGCGCCATGCCTGATTTTCGGTCAGATGCCAGTGGAAAGTATTGACTTTAAAGGCGCTCAAAAGCCTGATTTGCTTTTTGAGTTCATCAACTGATATATACGAACGTCCAACGTCGTGCATGAAACCGCGCAATTTAAATGCGGGCCAGTCAACGATGTCAACGGCGTCGAGATTCTCGGCATCAATAGCAAGTTGATTCAGAGTTTGAGCGGCCCTGATAACACCGGTTGCACTAAGAGCCTTAATTTCCACTAAATTCTGACTGATTGAAATGGTGTAGGCCTCATCGGGATAGTCTGCCAACTTGTGATTGAACGCCCCGGGAATCTGATTCACTATCTGAACATTAACTTTGGCCTCCGATGTTTCAGATAAAGTTGCTCCATTGTCTGATAAAACATCGCGGAGCAATTCCGTGGAGGTCGGATCTGTCAAGGCAATATTCCGCTTTAAGTAGAATCCGGGAGTATCCTTTTGCAGACACGATTTCACTTCAGGGAGCAAATGGTCAACCGATGCATTTACCAAAGATACACCACTCAAACTCAAAAATATCGAAAGAAATATTTTTTTCATAGTATCTTCACGAAATCTCGGAGTCATCTTCCATTACGAGATTGTTGATGATAAACTGCTGGCGGTCGGGGGTATTCTTGCCCATATAGAACGACAGCAACGAGGCCACGCCATCTTCTTTGCTGACGTTGACCTGGTCGAGACGCATGTCGGGGCCAATGAAATCGCGGAACTCTTCAGGTGAAATCTCGCCGAGACCTTTAAATCGGGTGATTTCGGCGTCGGATTTCAGTTTGTCGATAGCGTCGAAGCGCTCCTGGTCGGTGTAGCAATAATATGTTTCTCCATCATTAGCTCCTGTCTTTTTTGCTCCGCGCTTCGCACCTTTCTTGGAACGCACGCGGAATAAGGGTGTCTGAAGAATATAAACGTGGCCTTTTTTGACCAAATCGGGGAAGAACTGCAGAAAGAAAGTGAGCAGCAGCAAGCGGATGTGCATGCCGTCAACATCGGCATCGGTTGCAATGATAACCTTGTTGTAGCGCAAGCCGTCAATGCCATCTTCGATATTCAATGCGGCCTGCAGGAGGTTGAATTCCTCGTTTTCATAAACAACCTTTTGGGTCATGCCGTAGGAATTGAGCGGTTTACCGCGGAGGGAGAATACGGCCTGAGTCTTGACATCGCGAATCTTGGTGATGGAGCCCGAAGCCGAGTCACCCTCGGTGATGAAAATGCAGGTTGCATTCTTGAGCTCATCGTCGCCCTTGGCATCGTTGAAGTGAATCTGACTGTCCCGAAGCTTCGGGTTGTGGAGGTTGACTTTTTTGGCACGTTCGCGGGCAGCTTTAGTTACGGAAGCCATTGCCTTGCGGTCGCGCTCGCTCGACTGAATCTTGCCGAGCATAATGTCGGCCGTTTCCTTTTCTTTGTGCAGGTAGTTGTCGAGTTCTTTCTTCAGGAAGTCGCCAACAAATTTTGCCACGGTGGGGCCGTCGGGGCCAACGTCGCGCGAACCGAGTTTGGTTTTAGTTTGCGACTCAAAAACCGGTTCCTCTACTTTGATGCTTACTGCCGCAATCATGCCGTTGCGAATATCGGCAGGGAGGAAGTCTTTGCCGTAAAACTCTTTGATTGTACGGCCGACGCTATCTTTAAATGCAGCAAGGTGAGTGCCGCCTTGGGTTGTGTGCTGGCCGTTGACAAACGAGTAATATTCCTCGCCATATTGCTCGGCATGGGTAATCACAACCTCGATGTCTTCGCCTTTAAGGTGAATCAACGGATAGAGGGAATCGGTGTCCATCTTCTCCTTGAGCAGGTCAGCAAGACCGTTGCGCGACACGTAGCGTCGACCGTTGTAGATTATAGCCAGACCGGTATTGAGGAATGTGTAGTTTTTTAGCAGGGGCATTACATGATGCTCCTCGAAATGGAAGTCGCGGAAAATCTCTGCGTCGGGGATGAAAGTTACGCGGGTGCCGTTCGGTTCGTCTGGCGTGTCGATGATACCTGTATCGGAAAGTTTGGCGCCGCGACTGAACTCAATGGTGCGCGACTGGCCCTGACGTGTAGCTGTGATGATAAAGCTCGTGCTTAATGCGTTCACCGCTTTGATGCCTACGCCGTTAAGACCGACACTTTTCTTGAAGGCCTTGGAATCGTATTTGGCACCGGTGTTCATCTTGCTTGCAACGTCTTCGAGCTTTTCGAGCGGTATGCCGCGACCATAGTCGCGCACTGTAACCACACCACCCTCGGCTATGTCTACGGTAATTTGCTTACCGTAGCCCATCATAAATTCATCTATGGCATTGTCGAGGACTTCTTTGAGCAAAACGTAAATACCGTCATCGGAAGCCGAGCCGTCGCCAAGCTTACCGATATACATGCCGGGACGGCGACGGATATGCTCCTTCCAGTCGAGGGTGCGGATATCGTCGCCGGTATAATTATCAGGGGTCTGCAGATTATCGAGTTCTTCCATAACTGCAAATATAGTCAATTTTTCTGACATTTACCCCCTGATTGGGGCAGAAATTTAAATTGAAGCCTCAATGGGCCATACAAAAGCCCTCAGACCGAGCTTAGGTTTGGCCCGGTCGACTTCGCGCAGACGGCTCAAAACGGCATCTACGCGCGAGTCTTCAACCATAGTGAGCATGGCTCCGGCCAGCGAGGGCCACGCATGCGTTCCAAGGTGAGGTTCGCCCTTGTCGGAGCCGCGGCCTTGAACCGTGCCAAAGGAGGTGTAGCCTCTGCATTGGCACGAATTCAAAACTTCGATAACCTGTTCGTGGTGAGCCTGGTCGTAGGCGATAAATATAGCTTTCATTTCGATATTTTCTTCTTTAAGAGTTTGCGCTGACGCTTAACACCGTTGCCGGCAAATACGCAATAGAGAGCCGGAACAAACAGCAGCGTAAGGATAGTGGAGAAAGTGAGGCCACCGATAACGGCAACACCCATCGGTCGCCAGAGTTCGGCGCCTTCGCCGGTGCCGAATGCCATCGGAACCATGCCGAGAATCGTGGTGAGCGTAGTCATGACTACCGGACGCAGACGCGAACGACCGCCATCAATAACCGCACGGCGAATCGACATGCCGCGCTCGCGGTTAAGCGAAATATAGTCAATCAGCACAATGCCGTTCTTAACAACGATACCGATAAGCATGATAGCACCGATCATCGACATTACGTTGAGCGTATGTCCCGTAATCCACAGAATCAGGAACACGCCGGAGAAGGCAAAGAGCAGCGACGTCATGATGATACCGGGATAGGTGAATGACTCAAACTGAGCCGCCATTACGATATAAACGAGAATGATAATCAGCAATCCGAGCACCAGAAGGTCGCTGAACGAGTCTTGCTGGTCTTCATACGAACCGGCCAGACCGATGGTTATGCCCGGTGGCAGGTGCAGGTTATCGATTTCTGCCTGAGCGGCGGTTACAACCTCACTCATAGGCACGCCGTCAACAACGGCCGAAACCGTAATGATGCGTTCGCGGTCTTTGCGCTCGATGGTCGGCGGAGTAAAGCGTTCAACAACATTGCCGAGCTCCTTGAGGCGAATACCCTGGCCCGAGGGCGTGTAGATCAGAATATTCTCAATATCGGAGATTTGCGTGCGGTGCTCGGGAGCATACATAACCTTGATGTCGTATTCCTCGCCGTCCTCGCGGAACTGTGAAGCCGTAGCGCCATTGATGCGGTTGCGCAGATAGTATGCGGCAGTTTGCAGATTTATGCCGTACATCGACAGTTTTTCGCGGTCGAAGTCAACCTGATATTCCGGCTGATAATCGGAGCGGGATATGGTTACGTCGGCCGTGCCGTTGATGCCGGTAAGAATCTGCTTCAGCTCGCGGGCAACCTCGTCGGTAGCATCAAAATCGTAGCCATAGATTTCAAAGTCGACCTTGCTCTGGCCGCCCATGGCGCCATCGCCACCGCCTACTTTAACCTGCACTTTCTTGAAGTCGGGAAAGTTTTCGTTGATGTCGGCGCGCATTTCCTTGGCCAGTTCCACAATGCCCTTTTTGCGGTCTTTGGGATTGACAAGGCGAATGTTCATTGAAATGATGTGTGCGCCGTTATCCGACAGCGAAGCAAAAGTATTGTCGGAGCTTGCGGGGCCGACAGTGTAGTTCGACACAAGGATTTCCGGATATTTTGCGCGCCACAGGCTGTCAAGGCGTGCGGTAACTTCGCGGGCATATTCAACGCGCGAGCCAATCGGCAGCTCAAGGTTCACACCAAGTCGGGAATTGTCTTGGGTCGGTATAAATTCGGAGCCCACTCCCTTCATCAGGAAAATAGAGCCTACAAAGATGGCCAGACAGATAAGGATAGTTCTGCCACGGTGGCGCACAACCTTAACGAGCAATCCGGCGTAGGCGGCATCGAACTTGTCGAGAGCGCGGGCAACCGGGGTGTACCAGGTTTTCTTGAGGCGACCTTCGGCTCCGGGATTGCGCAGACGCAGCCACTGGCTGCAGAGCATCGGGGTTAAAGTCAGTGCGCAAGTGGTTGAAATAATCATCATGATCGTAACCATCCAGCCGAGCTGACGGAACATAACGCCGGTCATGCCGGTAACGAGCGTAAGTGGGAAGAATACGGCAATCAGCGTCAAGGTCGATGCAATTACCGATACTGCAACCTCATTGGTTCCATGAACGGCGGCCTGACGCGGGTCTGAGCCGCGTTCAATATGGGTAGTTACGTTTTCGAGCACAACGATGGCGTCGTCAACCACCATACCGATTGAAATCGACAGGGCCGACAGTGAAATGATGTTCAGCGTATTTCCTGTGGCATAGAGATATATGAACGATGCTATCAAAGATACCGGAATGGTAATGACAATAATCATTGTGGCACGCCAGCGCCCTAAGAAGAGGAACACAACCACCATTACGAAGAGCAGCGCATAGAGCACCGTTTCGACCAGTGACGCTATGGTGTTGCGGATATTGTCGGACGTATCCATGATAACGCCGATTTTAATGTCGCTCGGCAGGTTCTTTTGCAGCTGCGGCAACATTTTCATGACCTTATTGGAGATATCTACGGAGTTGGCACCAGACTGTTTCTGAATAACAATCATAGCACCTTCCTGGCCATTGTTGAAGGTCTGCTGGGTGCGCTCTTCAAGCGAGTCTTCAACGCGGGCAACATCTTTAAGGTAGACAATCTTGCCACCGAAGCNGCCAACNGGGATGTCGCGGAGCTGCGACGTTGAGTCAAACTCGCCCTGAACGCGNAGCGCGTATGTGTTTGAGCCGATGTCGAATGAGCCGCCGGGAACGTTTCGGTTTTCAGCGCCGATAACGTTCGAAATCTGCTCGACTGAAAGGTTGTACGCTTCCAGACGCTGCGGGTCGATGTAAACATGAACTTCACGCTTGGGAGCACCTGAAATGGAAACCGTACCTACACCATCAACGCGGGCCAGCGGGTTGGCAAGGTTGTCGTCGAGAATCTTATACAGGCCCGGCATACTCTCGCTTGCTTCGACCGATAGCAGGCAAATCGGAATCATGTCGGTCGAGAACTTGAAGATAATCGGNTTNTTNACATCGTCNGGCAATAGCGACGAAACCATNTCGAGTTTGTCTCTGACATCGTTGGTCAACACGTCGATGTCATAGCCATATTCAAANTCAAGGGTGATAACNGAAGTGTTCTCGCGCGAAGTTGAAGTGATATGCTTCAGGTGCTCAACNGAGTTGAGGGTNTTTTCGAGCGGTTTGGTAACGTTTTGCTCGATGTCTTTTGCACTTGCGCCCGGATACATGGTTATCACCATAATGGTGTTCGTGTCNATGTCCGGGAAGAGGTCAATCGGAAGTTTCGTCAGCGAAAACAATCCGAGAATAATGACTGTAACGAAGCAGAGCAGCGTCGTTATAGGTCGCTTTACAGAAGCACCGTAGATACTCATTTCGCAATCTCTACTTTAGATCCGTTAGCAAGTTTTGACTGACCGCTCACAACTACCTGGGAGCCGGATTCTACGCCGCTGATCAGCTCGTACTCCGCGCCGAGTCTTTGGCCGAGTTCAACAAGATTGTAGCTCACTGTTCCGTCGGGGTTAAGCACATAAACATATTGGTTGCCGGAACCTTGTTGTTTAACAACGGCTTTGTCAGGCACCACTACCCTATTTTCAGTTCCGAGATTCAAAGAAACGCGGCCAAACATGCCGGGAAGCACTTTCGAGTCGTCGTTAGCAAGAAGTATCTCAACTCCGAAGGTACGCGAGGCGGCGTCTACCGTNGGCATAACAGTAGATATTGTGCCGGTAAATTCCTNATCGCCGTAAGTGTCGAACTTAACCGAGGCNGTCATCCCTTTGTGAATTTTCGGGAAATCATTTTCGGTTACGTTTATAACGAGCTTAACCGGCTTGACGCGGGCTACGGTTACAATCGGCAGATTNGCNGCCATGTCANCCGGGTCGTAGTTTCGTGCGGTAACCACTCCTGAAATCGGNGAAGTCAGCACNGTATTTTCGCGGNCGTTCTTCAATGTGCGTTCGGCTTGAGCCAAAGCGTTTTTGGCGTTGGTAAGCTGAATTTCCATAGCGTCGACCTGCTGCTTTGTTCCACCGCCGATATTAAACAGTTCCAGCGCGCGGGAGTAATTCAGCTCAACGTTCTGAAGGTTGGCGCGGGCATTGTCGANCTGNGTTTCATAAGAGAANGTNTTAACATCGTCGAGTATGGCAACGGTTTCTCCTGCAGATACCTGCTGCCCCTCGTCAACCAGAATCTCTTTGATTCGGTTAGGCATTGCCGACGATATGTTATTGACAATCTGAGGCTGAACTGTGGCCGTATACGTACCTATCTGGTCAACATTGCGGGCCTCAACGGTTTCGACCTTAACCTTAGGCAGTGATTCTTCTGCTGAATTTGCAGCAGACTTGTCGTCTTTTGAGGTGCAAGATGCAAGGATTGCTGCGGCTATAAAGCCCGAAAGGAAATATTTTTTCATATTTTTGATTATTTTTGAATTCCGAGAGCTTCTTCGCGACCCAAAAGGGTGTCGAGTTCGCTGGTGCTCACTAAGTAGTTATAAATTGCCTGATAATAAGAAAGCTGCGCTGAAGTTAAGGCCATTTCGCTGTCGCGAACGTTAAGATAGGTTGCCGCGCCGATTTCAAAGCTCTTCTGCATGATTTCGCGCGCTTTGGCTGCGGTTTTCATGCCCTGTTCGCTCGACGAAATCTGATTGACCTGACGGTTTATGTTGTCGAGGGCAAGCTCAACCTGCATGTTCAGGGAGTTAACCAGGGTTTCGCGCTGCAAATCAATCTGAGTGAGCTGCAACTTGGCCTGGCGCAGTTTTTGCACTTTGGCGCCGCCGTGGAAAATTGGTATCTGCAGGGCGAGCGCAACGTTGGAATAGGGATTGAAGTGCTGGTTTGCAAACGGATTACCATTGCTCATGGCGTTCCAGTTCAGATTGAAAGATGCTGCCAAAGTAGGCACCCACGCTAATTTCTGAAGATTCACATTCTGGAGCGCGAGCTTGCGGTTTATGTCGATTGAGCGGAGGGACGTGTTGTTTTCCAGCGAGCGGTCATTGCCCATTGAATAGCCATACATCTCCTGCTGCATATCACTCAGGCCCACGTTGGGCATCAATGTGTGGGTCGGCTCAATGCCCATCAGAACTGCCAACTGCAGCTGACACTGACGCACGGCGATGTCGGCCTGAAGCAGTTCAGGTTCAACGTTGGTAACCTGCACTTGCGAACGGAGCATATCGTATTCCGAAGCGGTTCCGGCCTTAAACTGTTGTTCATACAGGTCGGCATTGAACTTTGCCAAATCGTAGTTCTGCCTGATAACTTCTCGCGAATCAATAGCGAGAAGCAAAGCGTAATATGCTTTGTTAACGTTATTTACCAAATCGAGCCGCGATGCCCTCGCGCTTTCGAGCGACTGCATAATCTGAGTGTCGGAAATGCCTATCGATTTCCAGAGCGTGGGGTTAATCAGAGGCATCGAGGCGGAAAAACCGAGATTCCAGTTATTGTCGGTACCCATTTTGATTGTCTGGGTCATGCCGCCCATGTTCATACTCATGCTCTGCAGCTCGATGGAGCGCTGGTAGGCACCGCTGAAATCTATCGACGGAAACAGGTTGGCCAGAACCTCCTTTTTGGAGTAATCCATCTTTTTTACCTCAAGGTCAGCCACTTTCTGGGTCTGACTTTCGTTGAGGGCTATTGCTACACACTCTTGCCTGGAAAGGCGTAAAGTATCGCTTTCAGCATAAGCAGCTACCGAACTGAAAGATAAAGCAATAAATAAAGTACTTGAAAATAGTCTCATATATAAATAATTGGAAANGACGTGCAAAATTATGAAAATTCCNNGANNGTTGCAANGNATATAAGTTTTTTTTACTAACTTTGCAGCAGTANGGAACATTATCTNGTATCTGCACGCAANTANCGNCCNTCNACTTTTGCNTCNGTNGTNGGCCANAAGGCNCTGACCGTNACGCTNAAGAANGCNATNGCNGGNGATNGNCTNGCNCANGCNTATCTGTTTTGCGGNTCCCGCGGAGTNGGNAAAACNTCNTGTGCCCGAATTTTTGCGAAAACTATAAATTGTCAACACCGAACCGCCGACGGCGAGGCTTGCAACGAATGCGAATCGTGCCGTCAGTTCAACGAAAACAGGTCGCTGAACATCATGGAGCTTGATGCCGCGTCGAATAATGGCGTGGAAGACATCAAGCGTCTGCTCGACCAGGTTCAGATTCCGCCGACCGATGCACGCTATCGAGTGTTCATCATCGACGAGGTACACATGCTGTCGAACCAGGCTTTCAACACTTTCCTCAAAACTCTTGAAGAGCCGCCGAGCTACGTAATCTTCATTCTGGCAACTACCGAGAAGCATAAAATCATACCTACCATTCTTTCGCGCTGCCAGATATATGACTTCAACCGCATAACGATTCCCGACATGGTAGAGCATCTGCAATACGTTGCCGACAGCGAAGGAATCAAAGCCGAGCAATCAGCACTGGGGGTTATTGCCCGCAAAGCTGATGGCGCGATGCGCGACGCCCTGACTATTTTCGACCAGGTGGCCGCATCGTCGATGAACAATATTACGTATCAGTCGGCAATCGACAACCTGAATGTTCTCGACTCGGCATATTACAACAAACTGCTTGAGGCGTTTCTGTCGGGAAATGTTGCTGATGCGTTACTTATATATAAGGAAATTCGCGATCATGGCTTCAACAATCATTTCTTTTTAAGTGGTCTGGCCGATTATTTCCGCGATCTGGTTGTCGCACGCGACCCCAAAACGGTTTCACTTCTCGAAACCGATGAAGATCACCGGAATCAAATGATAGAACTGGCCAAGAAATGCTCGCCGCAATTCCTTTATAAGGCCATGGATTTATGCAACAGNGCGGACTTGAATTACCNCNCGGCGGCAAATAAGCAGTTNCTGGTTGAACTGACGCTGATTAAACTGTGCCAAGCGGCCGGCCCCTCCCCCAATGACNGCAGCAACGGAGAGGGGCNGNAACTCAAACCTATAGCTGCCACTCAACCAACCGTTCAGGTCCCTACCCCGCAAGCCGCTCCGCAGCCTGCGCCAAGACCTAATCCGGTTGCACAACCCATAGCGAAACCTCAAACGCCCACTGCACCCGTTAAGAAGCCACCGGTGTCGGTCGGCGGTTTAGGCCCGGGAATCTCTATAAAAACCGGAAGTGCGGCTCCGGTTGCGCCCGGACAGCCCGTAGCGCCGAAGCAGGAACGCCCCCGCGAGAGCGATTCCTATACCGACGCCGCGCTACAGGTTGCATGGACCGCCTGCTCTGCTTCGAATCCGGCAGCAGTTGCTCTTAACAACATTCTGAAATCGTATCATCCAAAGCGGGTACGTGACGATATGTTTGTTATTGGGGTCAGCAGCGAAGCCCAGCAAAAAATTCTGACTGACAATCTGCCGTCGGTTCGCGATTTTATTCGTCGGCGACTGCATAATGATTCAATAGATTTTCAGGTTCAGCTTATTGACGGCGGCAATTCGCCTGCCGTATGGACCGAAAATCAGGTACTGGACCACATGATGAAAGAGAATGCCGCTCTGCGCTCTTTTATTGAAAACTTCAAAACAACGATTTCTTAATTTAAAACCAACCATATATCATGAAACGTTCAATTCTTAACATTCTGGCACTTTCTGCGGCCATGATGAGTTGGGCTTCGGAACCGCTTACGCTGACCTTTCATCGGTCGGGAACGGATGCCGGGAGCGTAACCGTCACTTCTGGGCTGGCAGGAGTAAATGCCACTCTGACCTCCGTAAGCCATGGCCTTAAGGCCTTTGGCAATGAAACCTTGTGTGCCGACGTAAACGGCAGTACCTCACCGACCATCGTTTATTCTTTTTCCGTAACCGGATTACCCGCCGATTGGTCGGCCAACACCATTGGCCTTGACATTTCAGGCTATAATGCCGCCGGTGCTTTCCAGCAGTCGAATGACAATAAAAAGCGTCAGTTCAATGTAAATGTCGACGCAAATAACTCTCAAATCGCTTCGTGGAGCGATCTCGACCCAGCAGCCGGAGTTGACGGTGCGCGAAAAGTATGGGATAAGGCTCTGAACTCAACTCTCACCCCGGGTAACTCGTTGAACCTTACGATTACCGTTACCAAAGGCACAGAGAACGTAGGCTGCTTTTTCGGCCTGAATTCGATAACTTTATCGACCAACGGCGACATTGAGCCGGTTGAGAAGAGTAAAATCTACACTTTAAAGTGGAAGAAAAATACTACTGACTATATGACCGCCATGCCCGACGGTTCAATTCAGATTGGCAGCTATGCTGCAACCAACCGAGTATTCTGGGAATTTATTCCTACCGACAANGAGAACTGCTTCTATATCCGCAATACGGCCAACGGCTTGTATATCGGCTCCTGCAACATGCAACCCGGCTCGGGATCGCGCGTAATGCTTTCTGAAACTCCGGTTGAATATTATGCTAATATATCCGCCGCCGAGGAAGGCGCCAATCAGGGGTGCTACTGGTTATCGTCTACCGACTGCCAGAACTACAACAATGAAGCTTCCGGTGCCCGTTGCCTCAACAAGGATGGCGGTTCGAATTACATCATTACCTGGACTTCCGGTATCAATAATGTAGGTTCCTACTGGACTCTGACCGAAACCGAAGACCTTTACGAAGTTCGTCCTTTCTCGGCCGACATTACATATTTCATCTTGAATTCCGGCCATAAGGCATATAACTATTCTGACCAGTGGGTTGATTTCAGCCAGAACGTTCAGAATGCGCAATGGCGATTTGTAGGAACAAGCAATGCAGCCGGCGGCTATCAGATTGTCAATGCCAAAACCGGCGTTGCAATCAATTCCGGTGAGAGATATAAAGTAGTTGCCAATGGTGCCGGTTATTCATTTGTAGGTGGTAACGGAAGCTACCTGTCGTTGGCCGGTGAGAGCGTATTTACCTTCGAGGCCATCCGTACAGCCTTCGCTAAAAACAATCGTATCTTCCAAATGCCGTGTGGCACTATCGGCGACACTTGGATTGCATCTGTCAGCACAGGAGAGTTCCACTACCCGATGCTGACCGCTGCAAACGGCTCGCTGATTGAAGGCACGATTACNAAAAANCCNTCGAAATACGAAATCCTGNCCCGCGATGCCATCGACGCCGCTCCCGGTTCTACTNTAACTCTTGCCATTGGCCTTAACAAAGCTCCGGCTGATAACATCNCCCTGACCGCGTTTGCCGACTTTAACCGCGACGGCATCTTTGAGTATTCGCTTCCTATCACCGTAGCCCAGAATACTACCGCTGAAATCGCCGTTCCCGCCGATTCAAAAACGGGTGATTGCCGCCTGCGCCTGCGCTTGAACTCTAACGCATTCACCGGACCTGANGATGAAGTGTTNGGCGAAGTTCTCGACCTGAAGCTCAATATTGCCAATCCCGCCGAGAATATGATTGACCCGATAGCCCGCCCCAATGATCCCAAGCGCGGCGATGCGCAATGGAGCAACAATATTGCCAGCGCTACTTCGAAGGGCAACGCCCTGTTCCTTTACTGGAATGAAGGCATGCGAGTGGTTTCCGCTCAACCCGAGTTTAACGTTGAACCCTCGAATAAGCCGCGTCTGCTCACCGCCGTTTTCTCGGTCAACACCGATATTCTCGACAGCATCGACCAGGCTATTCTTAATAGTGTCAACACCGAGGCAACCATCGTTTTCAACGGCTATGAACTTTCCGTTGAGGGCGCAAAAGCAAACACTATTATGGTATTTGACCTCAACGGCCGACTTGCAGCTGAAACCTCAGCTGATCTGCTCAACATTTCTGCCCTGCCCGGTGGAATATACATCGCCAAAGCAATCACTAACTCAGGAATCGTTTCTTCTAAAATCGTAAAATAATGAACCAGAAAATATTTTTCAGCACTTTAGGTGCAATAGCTGCTGCCGCAGCCGCAACTCCGGCAATCGCTCAAGATCAGCCGGCTCAAAAACCGAATATTCTTTATATAATGTGCGACGACATGGGCTACGGCGACCTTGGCTGCTATGGTCAGCAACTTATCGCCACACCTTGCATCGACTCGCTCGCCACACAGGGTATGCGCTTCACCCAGGCCTATGCCGGCAGCCCTGTCTCGGCTCCGTCGCGTGCAACCTTCATGACCGGCCAGCATACCGGCCACACCCACGTTCGCGGCAATAAAGAATATTGGAGAGACCGCGCCAAGGCAAACCTTTACAACAATCTTACGGAATATGACCGCGTAGGTCAGGAACCGTATGATGCCGACCACGTAATTATTCCTGAAATTTTCAAAGACAACGGCTATAACACCGGCATGTTCGGCAAATGGGCCGGCGGCTACGAAGGTTCTCATTCCACCCCCGAAAAGCGCGGCATAGACGAATACTACGGCTACCTTTGCCAGTTCCAGGCTCACCTCTACTATCCCAACTTCCTGAATGAGTATTCAAAGAGCAAGGGCGATACTGAAACTCATCGCGTAGTGCTCGACCAGAATATTCAGCACGCAATGTATGGACCCGATTATCTGAACCGCGAGCAGTATTCAGCTGACATGATTCATGAAAAAGCGCTCGAATGGCTCGACAAGCAAACTCCNGACCAGCCTTTCCTCGGCATTTTCACCTACACCCTGCCCCACGCGGAGCTTCTGCAGCCTAATGATTCGATTCTTGAAGCATACCGCGACAAGTTCTGCGATTGTGAAGAAAAGGTTTTCACCGGCAACCAGGGCTCGCGCTATAATCCTACCCCCATCGCCCACGCTCAATTCGCCGGCATGATTACCCGACTCGACCAGCAGGTTGGTCAGATTATGGCCAAGCTCGAAGAAAAAGGTCTTGCTGAAAATACCGTGCTTATCTTTACCTCCGATAACGGCCCTCACGAAGAAGGCGGCGCCGACCCGACATTCTTTAACCGTGATGCACTTCTGCGCGGCACCAAGCGCTCAACCACCGAAGGTGGCATCCGTATTCCCTTTATTGTGCGCTGGCCCGCTAAGATTGCCCCCGGACAAACCAGCGACCAGATGTTTGCCTTCTACGACCTGATGGCTACTTTCTGCGACATTGCCGGCATTGAAAACTACGAGGAACGCTATCGCAATAAAAACGTTGAAAACGATTACTTCGACGGCATCTCAATCTACCCCACCCTCACCGGCGAAGGCGAACAGAAGCAGCACGACCACCTTTACTGGGAGTTCCACGAAACAAACATGCTCGGCGTGCGTAAAGGCAACTGGAAACTCGTGGTTAAAAACGGCAACTGTCAGCTCTACGACCTCGCAACCGACTTGCACGAAGACCACGACCTGGCTGCACAATATCCCGACGTTGTTAAAGAGCTCAAGGAGATTATCCACAAAGAGCACACAACTCCGATTTCCGACTTTAACCTTACCATTCCCCAGTAATGGACGAAATTCAAAAGTATTTTCCTAATCTGTCAGACTTGCAGCGCTCTCAATTCGAAGCGCTGCAAGCATTGTATACGGACCTGAATGCCAAAGTCAACGTAATTTCACGTAAAGATATTGGCAATCTGTACACTAACCACGTGCTTCACTCGCTGGTAATTTCAAAATTCATTACTCCGGTTCACGGTACGGCATTTATCGACCTCGGTTGCGGGGGCGGTTTCCCCGGCATTCCGTTGGCTATTATGTGGCCCGTCTGTCGCTTTCACCTTATTGACCGCATAGGCAAAAAAGTTAATGTTGCCCGTACGGTTGCAGAGGCCATTGGCCTACAAAACTGCACATTCCAGCACGGCGACTCCGGCGAGTGCCGCCAAAAATTCGACTACGTGGTTTCTCGCGCTGTTATGTCGCTTCCCGACCTAATCAAGGCATCGCAGCACCTCGTCAGCAACAAAGGCCGCAACAAGCTTCCCAACGGCCTGATTTGCCTGAAGGGAGGCGATCTTGAGCCGGAAATTGCGGCAACAGGTCGCGATGTGCTTTCAGTGCCTCTGACCGACTATTTTAGCGAACCGTATTTTGAAACCAAGCACCTATTATATTGTCATCTTTAACAGTATCTGATGAGTCCAATGAAAACTATGCTGCTTACAATCGTATTGCTGATTGTTGCAAATATCTTTATGACTTTTGCCTGGTATGGCCATCTTAAACTGCAAAGTACAGGCGTTTCAACCAACTGGCCGCTATATGCGATTATTCTTTTCTCGTGGGGCATTGCCTTGATAGAATATTGCCTGCAGGTTCCGGCCAACCGTATCGGCTTCGACGGCAACGGCGGCCCTTTCTCGCTAATCCAGCTAAAAGTCATGCAGGAAGTCATTACCCTGGTAATCTTTATGGTCTTTACGGTTGTTATGTTTAAAGACACTCACTTTACGCGCAACCACCTTATTTCATTCGTATTGCTGGTCGGCGCTGTATATTTTGCCTTTAAGAAATGACAAAAATCGTAAAATTCCAATTCAATATGTTTGGCGAGAACTGCTACGTGGTCTACGACCCGGATTCTCGACAGGCAATGATTGTTGACCCCGGCATGCTGACGGAGGCCGAAAACAAAAAGCTTTCAGACTTCATCGCTAAAAATGAGCTGACGGTCAAATATCTCGTAAACACGCACCTTCACCTCGACCACGCGTTTGGCAACGCCTTCGTTGAAAAAACCTATGGTGTGAAGACCCGCGCGCACTCGGCTGATATACCGCTCGGAAAGTCGCTGAAGCGCCAGG
>WFLX010193521.1_pt1 | contig 57907 bp, 46 predicted proteins | sample 4967041 | NCBI WGS metagenome assembly WFLX01 (sample SAMN12857096, study PRJNA449069) | gut metagenome | isolation source: stool from male and female vole | host: Microtus ochrogaster | place: USA:Florida | collected 2017
AAGAAAAAGGCGAATTAGCAGAAATCAACGCCGGATTAAATCGTGCTGGTGAATACCTGATAAAAAAAGACAACACACGGACCGAATGGATACGGGGAATTTCCCATGATATCCGCACACCCCTTTCTGTTATTTTCGGCTATGCCTGTGAAATTGAGGATGATTNNANCTTACCACTTTCCACACAAAAACANGCAAAGGCAATACGCCAAAAGAGCGAAAANCTCCGGGCGCTTATTGCAGACCTGAACTTAACTACGAAATTNGAATATTCCATGTATCCCTTAAAGAAAAAAACGGTTAATGCTNTAGAATTGGCNAGNCAGGTTGCAAGTGAGTTTTTGAATGAACTACCAGAACAATATGAACTGGAAATTTCAGCGGATAATNCAGATAGGNTAATTCNNTTAAATGGTGATGATTCTTTATTACACCGAATGTTAAGCAACCTGATAAACAATAGCATCATACACAATCATGAGGGTTGTAAAATAATGCTCTATGTTGAATTGGATGTTGGCACTTGCATTTTTAAGATTGTTGATACGGGATGCGGAATCAGTGATTCGCGTCTTGATTTACTGAATAACGGTACTCCTATATCCAGTACACAGGAAGAAAATACCAGCATAGACCATGGCGTAGGGCTTAAAATCGTGCAGCAGATTGTAAAGGCTCATCATGGTAAAATACACTTTAGAAAAAACTCACCCCATGGACTAATTGTTGAAATATCACTGCCCCTAATATAATTTACTTAACTTTCCCTCCAGTAAATCCTATTTCTAATGCGTCCAGACGAGTGACTTCAAATATTTGAAATCAGCATCGTGGAAATGTGCATAACTAGCTATTTCGTTATGGATAACTCCATAAGGCAGCCAGTTATACGACATTTCCACAATACCGGTTACGCCGAAATCTCACTCATTCATTCTATCTTTTTATTAAAAACAATTAAGAAAAGCCCTGCATTATACAGAGCCTTTCTGAACATTGATTAACCGCTAACTACCGTTCTTTCTCCCACAGAAACAATATTATAGATGTATCTCCGCCGTTTTCGCAGAAGATATGATTTTCCTGAACGTCTTATTCCGGTAATCACCTTTATCATTCCGTTATGCATGCGATTTATTATTTTCTTCAGGTATAGATCCCTTTTTAATTCCATATCGNCTTCNTTGTTGNCGATTTAGGGNTATTGTGCCCTCTNTTNTNANTANAAAGNTTNTTCNCTTTGGAANAATCGCNGCNNATANCATTCGCGATGCCGGCTATTGCATTTTGTGCTGCCTTTTCTCCCCCTAATCGCAATACAGCTCCCAGGTATAAAACAATTAATACATAATTGTTACCGTTCCCAAATTAGGAAAAAAGGAATAAATCTTTTTTGCAATATGTCCCGGTTCTTTGATCCATATAGAACCATCAGCCCAATGATCAAATATGGTCATTACAGATCTGACATAGACACAATTATTACTTTCTCCGATAAACTGCATTTTTCTATAAGAAAATAACTCCGATACTGCATCTGGCATACTCGCAACCGGTATATGGTCTCCGGTGTTCTGATCACTTATGAAATAATTAGTCCCGGAATCTCCCTTCTCTGAAACCAATACACCGTTTCCGTCTGATGTAACATCCAAACAGCTCGGCCCGTTAATATAGAAATTTCCATTGCAGACAAACGTATTATATTTATGATCTGTTTCCTGCATATCTGTTATTTCGCCCGTGTCCAGCACATATTTAGCCAGAAACATCCGTTCCACTTCATCTGCAGTTTGAGAAAATCTTAAATAAACAATACTTTTATCCGTCCGGTCAAAGAGCACACCCTTAATCTCCATTCCGGTAAGTTCTTCTATTTCGCTATATGTAAAACAAACCTCGCACTGTCCTGATGCCAGATCATACATCAGCCATTCCACATCTTCGCCATCGTCTGTAAGTTGCCCGTATATCAATTTCTGCCGCTCTGCATCCACTGCACCCCTCACACTTCCCTCGTGCTCTATTTCTGCTATCTCGATGATCTTGTCTTCGGATGCATCATAACAGTACAGAGTACTGGTACTCCCTTCTTGCGCATAGTGATAAACTGTAAAATATATATCCTCATCTATCCGTGACAGTCTAAGATTGTATACAACAATTCCTATTACCAGTATAACCATAAGAATCCCCAAAATAACCTTAGCTTTCTTTTTCTTCTTCCTTCCTGCGTTTTCTTCATTAGTATTTTGTTTGATATCTGTATCAATCTCCTTATTCTCCCGCTTCTTTATTCCCACTCACACCCTCTTTATTTTCTGTTATTGTAATCCTTCTATTTCCCCTTCATATCCCAATTCTATCGCCACGTCATACGCCGTTTTCCCCTCATTATTCCGTATGTTGATGTCTGCGCCTTCTTCAATTAAAAAGTTACAATTGTCAAACATTTCTGCTCGAATCGCACGAAAAAGCGCTGTCTCGCCATTTGCATCCTGCTTATCTAATAAATATCCCATTGGTCTTGTGGCATTATTATAGAATTCCTGAAAATACTCTATATCCATACTCTCTGCTGCTTGATGCAAAACTGTACATTCAAATCTTGTACCCACATTATGCCATTCTTCCGCTCCATTTTCCCACAAGTATATGTTTGTTAAAAACATACTTTCCTCAGTTTCCTCGCTATACCTATAATCAATATAAAGATGTCCTGTATTAGGATCCGCTCCATAGTCAACCAACAACATTACTTTTTCATACATATCTTTTGAAGGATGCACACAAATATAGTAAAGCGGATAACTCCCTTGCATTTTTAATTCTATCCTGTTGGGATCCGCCCCTTTTTCCAGAAGCGCCCTGATTATGCTTATATCCGCATTATGAGAAACTGCATGATACAGTGGATAGCCTGTCATGCCTGATCCCCCTGTAAATATTCCCCATACATAGTACAACGGCTGACACACTTCAAGCTTATTGACATCCGGCATTTTCTCAACAAACGCCAATGCTTTATTCATATCACCGGCATCAATATATTTGTAAAATTGTGTTACCATACAACGGCAATAAATATCATATCCGCAATACAATATTAATACAACCGCAAATATTATCCCCAAGCTTATTACTGTCTTTTTCATTTACTGGCTCCTTCCCTGTCAATGAAGCATACCACCTGCAAAATAATGCCGGCTTATGCATCATACTGACATCCCCGCAAGATATCCGGTTGCCCATGCGATCTGCAGATTATACCCGCCGGTCAGCGCATCCACATCCAACATCTCTCCGGCAAGATACAGTCCCGGTATGATTTTGGATTCCATCGTGGAAGGATCGACTTCTTTCGTGTTGACCCCGCCGATGGTAATGATCGCCTCTTCAAATCCTCTCGTTTCGGTGACGGTAAATTCCATCCCTTTTAACACTTCCAGAAACCGCTGACGTTCTTCCCGTTTCAATTCATTGACCGGTCTTTCCGCAGGAATCCCTGCCAGCTCCGGCATCAGCGGTATCATTTTAGCGGGCAGCAGCTCCCCTATCGCATTTTTAAACTGCTTATTTTTTGCTTTTTCAAAGTCTCTGAGCAGGCGTTTATCCAACTGCTCTTTCGTTAAAGACGGCTTCAGATCGATCCTTGCCGTACATTTTCTGCCATAGTGCTTCACATTCATATGGGAAGCCGCGGACAACACCAGCGGTCCGCTCAGTCCAAAATGGGTGAAAAGCATCTCGCCGAAGCCTTCATAAAATGTCTTACCTTCAACGGACATCGTAAGGCTGACATTCTTTAAAGAAAGTCCCTGCAGCCGGCTGCATACGTCGCCTTCCACTTCCAGCGGAACCAGCCCCGGTCTCAGCACAATCACATGATGTCCCAGCTTTTCCAATACCTGATGCATATTGCCGTCCGATCCGGTCACCGGATAGGATACGCCGCCCGTCGCAAGGATGACCGCATCCGCGGGAATGCGTTCCATGTCCGGCTCTGCATTTCCCATCCCTTTGTAATGTTTCGATGATCCGGCATCTTTCATCCCTTTGCAATGTTTCGACGATCCGGCATTTTTTACATCCACCCCACAGGCATGTCCGGAATCATCCAGCAGGATCTTCTTCACCATCATATTTTTTCTGATTACCACATGATTCTTGATCAGAACTTTTTCCAAACANCTGATAATATNCGATGCATGNTCCGACACGGGAAATACNCTGTTTCCGCGTTCCACCTTTAAAGGGCATCCGTTCCGTTCAAAGAAATCCATGACTGCATGGGCATCAAATCCATAAATACTGCTGTATNAGAATTTGGGATTAGAAATAACAGAATCGAAAAATTCTGTCGTATCGCCTGCATTGGTGACATTGCATCTTCCTTTGCCTGTNATATNANCNTTCTTNCCCAACTTTTCATTGCGCTCGAAAAGCGTCNCCTGATGACCGCCTTCGGATGCCGCATATGCCGCCATCATGCCTGCCGCTCCGCCGCCCACAACTATGATCTTCTTTTTCCCATTGCCCATATCATCTTTGGAGCGGTCATTCCGCCCTGTCCTTTCCTGATTACATCAGTTTCTTTACACCACACATTGCAATGTTGTTTTTAATTAAATCATTGTTTATATATACTTTAAAATCATTTGATATATTTTTACCAAATCTATTCCATACTGTTTCATCATCTGATAAACGCTCAGCAATGGTAACACCAACGATATTCACCACATCATCTGTTCCATTTCTCCACATTTCTTCAACAAACCGGCAATATACAGATGCTTTATTGCTTGCATCATTTTTTTGTAACAAGTCAAACAGGGGTACATTTATTTCATTGCTAAAAAATATATGTCCCAGTAACTCTCCAAAATCTTCATAATGTTGTATTAACGCTTGCTTTTTTTNTGNNAAAAGTTNGACCNATTTATTNGCNAATTNTTCNTTTGTAGCTTTCAATCTNTCCNNNCTNCNTTTNCCAGTTCATCATCTTCATAGGTCTGATAATCATTNCAGACTTCTTNCATTNACTNCNNNTTCTTCTTTAACCTTTCTCTATAGTTGACGCTCATGGAGACAATCAACGCGTTGATCACGCTAAGAGGCGCAGTCAGGGAATCCACGATGGAAGTCATGCTGCTCTTGGCCCACAGATTACAGGAAGAATACAGATTCATCGGGGAATATTCCGAGTCCGTGATAGAGATGATCTGTGCATTTCTCTCATTGGCAAATTCCATGGCTTTCAACGTCCGCATGGAATACTTCGGAAAGCTTAACCCCACTACCGCATCCTCAGCATTTACATGAATCATCTGTTCAAATGTCTCGCTGATGCTTGTGGTATTGACCACCAATACATTCCCGCGAAACATATTAAGATAGAAATGAAGAAATTCGGCAAGCGGCGCGCAGGTTCTAAGTCCCACGATATATACCGTCCGGGCATTCATCAGGATATGCGTCGCCGTATTAAATGCAGCGGAATCAATCGTCGGGATCGTATCTAAAATATTTTGGGCATCTGCCTCCAGTACATTCTTGATAAGATTTGCCACATCTGCCAGCTCATTTTTATTGCTGAGCACCGGGATCTCCCTCTGACCGTACCCCTCCGAAGAAAATTTTGCCTGAATCATGCCAAGCATATCTCTCTGCATTGCCCCATAGGAAGCGTATCCCATACATGACGCAAATCTTGCAGCAGTAGATTCGCTGACACCGACCGTCTCCGCCATTTTCGCAGCGTTCAAAAAAGCCGCCTTTTCAAAATACTCCAGTATATAATCCGCAATTTTCTTCTGGCTTTTACTCAGCGACCGGTACTTTTCCTTGATTTTATCCTTCATCTGCCAACCCCCTCTTTTTTATAATATACTTAATCAAAATAACCAACACAGATACAAAAACATATATTCGTTTAATTCCAATGAGGTTTGCATATACACATTTCCAAATGGTTTATTTCCAATGAGGTTTGCATAACCTGCAATTTGCATATTCATGTTCCAAAAATGATTTCATTGTATGATGTTTTTGGAACATGAATATGCAAATAAAGAGTTATGTAAACTGGATTTCCCTTTGCACACTCCATTTTTAATCNTCGCNTTTANTCNAAANTTCCCCACNNAAAACCTGNGGGGAAACTNNTTCCAGAATATTCCACAGTGCTGTTTACCGGAACACTGCAGCAATCCCATAGCATGCGCCTATTGCTTCTGTAATTTAAACAGGATAAGCGCCATTTTTAGAATCAGCTTTTGTCATATCCACCTTCTCCTGCTGTGCCTGACGGTACTTGAAGAAGTCAGTCGCAACCTGCGGGAACAGCGCATAGGAAAGGACATCCTCATCCTGCTGCTTCCATTCCTTCATCTCGCTCTCTAACTTATCCATCTCATTCTCGATCAGGTCAGCGGGACGGCAGGTGATCCTTTCTTCGCCCGGTATAACCTTGTCAATGACTTCCTGACTCATCGGTTTTACGGTCTGACCATATTTACCGCGCAGCACATCCTTCGTCTGGTCGGTAGCCATCTTATATCTCTCGCCCATCAGTACGTTAAATACAGCCTGTGTTCCGACGATCTGGGAAGAAGGCGTAACCAAAGGAGGCTCACCAAGATCCTTACGCACCTGCGGGATCTCCTTCAATACGTCATAATATTTATCTTCCGCATTCTGCTCCTTTAACTGGCTCACCATGTTGGACAACATACCGCCCGGTACCTGATAAAGCAGCGTCTTGATATCAACGCCCATAACCTTCGGATTCAGAAGACCGTTCGCAAGGCACTCGTCACGATAAGGTCTGAAATAATCAGCGATCTCAGCCAGCAGGTTCTGATCAAAACCGGTATCATATTCCGTGCCCTTAAATGTCTCAACCATAACCTCTGTAGCAGGCTGGGAAGTACCCAGCGCAAATGGCGACATCGCGCAGTCAATAACATCTACACCGGCCTCGACTGCTTTCAGATACGTCATGGAAGCAACACCGGAGGTATAATGGGTATGCAGCTGAATCGGCAGCTTTGTTACGCTCTTCATGGACTTGATCAGCTCTGAAGCCTTATACGGCACAAGAAGTCCTGCCATATCCTTGATACAGATAGAATCCGCACCCATCTCTTCGATCCTCTTAGCCATATCCATCCAGTATTCCATGGTATANGCATCTCCCAAGGTGTAGGACAATGCGATCTGCGCATGACCTCTGCCTTCACGCTTCTTGATTACGTTTGTAGCGTTAACCGCTTCCTGCAGATTTCTAAGGTCATTCATACAGTCAAANATACGGATGATATCGATACCATTAGCAACAGACTTCTCTACAAAAGCATCTACAACGTCGTCTGCATAGGGACGGTATCCCANGATGTTCTGCCCTCTNAAGAGCATCTGTGTCTTNGTATTCTTCAGACCGTCCTTNATCTTTCTAAGGCGCACCCACGGATCCTCTTTTAAGAACCGCAGGGATGCATCAAATGTCGCGCCGCCCCAGCACTCGATGGAATGATATCCGACCTTATCCATCTTATCCAGGATCGGAAGCATCAGGTCAGTCGGCATTCTTGTTGCGATCAATGACTGATGCGCATCTCTAAGTATTGTTTCTGTGATCTTAATCGGCTTCTTTTCAGCCGTTTCATTATTTGCCATTCCATTTAACCTCCTATTATTTATTGATTTTATACAATATTGAAAAACGCCGTTTTTGCGTTTTTCGGTGTGAAACTTAATATATCTTAGGCAGTGTCTTTTACTGCCTTAGATATATTTTTCACACTACTTACATGACTCCAAAGATCGCCATGAATGTTCCGGCGGCAACAGCAGTACCGATAACGCCGGCAACATTAGGTCCCATAGCATGCATCAGAAGGAAATTGGTAGGATCTTCCTCCGCGCCCACCTTCTGTGAAACACGCGCTGCCATCGGCACCGCGGAAACTCCGGCAGAACCGATCAACGGGTTGACCTTGCCCTTCGTCAAAGCACACATCAGCTTTCCGAACAGCACACCTGCAAGCGTACCGAAACTGAAAGCAATCAATCCAAGAATTACAATAAAGATTGTGTCCGTATTCAAAAATGCTTTTGCAGATGTCGTCGCTCCTACGGAAGTACCAAGCAGGATAACAACGATGTACATCAGCGCATTGGAAGCTGTCTCTGTCAGCTGTCTTACAACTCCGGACTCTCTGAAAAGGTTACCAAGCATCAGCATACCAACAAGGGGAGCTGTAGTCGGGAGGATCAGACATACTACAATCGTTACGACGATGGGGAACAGAACTCTCTCCAGCTTGGATACCGGACGGAGCTGCTCCATCTTAATCGCCCTTTCCTTCTTTGTCGTAAATGCTTTCATAATGGGCGGCTGGATCAACGGCACCAATGCCATGTAAGAATACGCCGCTACTGCGATCGGTCCCAGATATTTGGTCTGTCCCAGCTTTCCTGCAAGGAAGATGGATGTGGGTCCGTCAGCGCCGCCGATGATGGAGATTGCTGCCGCAGCCTTATCGCTAAAGTCTGCCCATCCCATTGCGGCTGCAAGCAAAGCGCCAAAATATGCCGCGAAGATACCAAACTGAGCTGCCGCACCAAGAAGAAAGCTCCTGGGATTGGCTATCAAAGGACCAAAGTCTGTCATCGCGCCTACCCCAAGGAAGATCAGAGACGGCAGGATAGCCCATTCGTCTAACAGATAAAAATAATATAACAATCCGCCTGCGCCTGTTTCCGANTCCTCNATCGGTATCATNATATCAGGATAAATATTTACCANCAGCATACCGAANGCAATCGGCACCAAAAGCAGAGGTTCAAATTCTTTCCTGATCGCCAGATAAAGGAATACACACGCAATAACGATCATGATCGCATTTTTATACGTAAAATCCGGATTCATGAACGCCATCTGCCCAAGCAGATTCTGCAAAATTTCCAGCATTACCTTAACCTCCTATAGTTAATTTCTATATACAATATATCTATAGACATATTGTATATTGATGTCTTTCTTAGTTCATGGTTGCCAGCAGAGCGCCTGCTTCTACAGTATCTCCGACTGCAACATCAATACTTGCAACAGTACCATCCTGAGGCGCTACAACAGGAATCTCCATCTTCATAGCTTCCAGAATAACCACTGCATCACCCTTCTTCACAGCCTGGCCTACGCTTGCCTCCAGCTTAAATACCTTTCCTGCCGCACCNGCTTCAATCTTTATNGANCCTGCGCCGGANGNAGCCTTTGCTGCNGCGGGAGCTGCNTTCGGNGCTGCNTTGGGAGCNGCCGNTTTTGCCGCNGCAGGNGCTGCNCCCGTGCCTGTTCCTTCCTCTNNNGTTACNTNATANACGTTGCNATTTACGGTAATTGTATAATTTTTCATTTTATTATCCTCCTGATTTAATATTAAATTATCTTATTCTTCTAATACTTCTGACAACAAAACCGTCTGTGGAAGAAGCTCCCTCACTGGCCGCAATGGCAGCTGCGATGACTGCAATCAGTTCATAGTCATCCGAAACCTCTTCACGTTCAATGATACCTGCAATTGCATTGTCTACAGACTCCTCTACCGCTTCCTTTACCTGCTTTCGCTCGCTAAAAGATGCCTGGATCTTCGGAATGACTCCAAAGCTTCCTATGATCAAGGAGATCAATATCAACACAGCAAATACCGTTCCCATACCGATCAAAGTATTAACACCGGCCTTCTCCATCAGTTCGTCAAAAGAGTAGATTATATTTGTATTAATACTCGTAACATGAAGATTCTTATCATACATCATCTCCATCACCGCATCATGGATCTCTCCATGAATGGCAACAGAAACAATCAGCTCTTCTTCCTTTGCATCAATGGTGATATCGTCAAGCGTAACTTCCTTCTCTACCCGGCCGATCTCATCTTTATTATCGATCCAGGAATGGATACCGGAAACAAACACCTCGCCGTCCGTGCGGATATTTGTTCCCTCATAGAGCAATGCGGCATAATCATTATATTCATCTTTGGTAAAAGCATCATATATTTCCAGATCACTGTCGGTCCACTCCCATGACACCGCATCATACAGGAACAGACACTGTGTCTTTACCACATCCGAATCATGACGCATTACCTTTTCTTCTCCGCCGCATGCAGTTAAGCCAATGATGCAGGTAAGCATGAGCAATATAGTTGCTAACTTTTTCATAGAAATTCTCATCCTTTCCTCACTTTCTCATATTAAGCATACAGCATTTCAAATGCATAGATCAAGTGCTTTCTTGTATCCTCGGGCGCTATAACCGCATCAACATATCCCCGCTTTGCAGCGCTTTCAACATTATTCTGAAGAGCGGCATATTCCTTTGATTTTTCGGCAATTACGTCAGCTCCCTGTCCGTCATACATGATCTTAGCGGCAAGACCAGCTTCCATCGTCCCGATCTGCGCATCCGGCCATGCAAATGTCAGATCGCAGCCGATTCCCTTTGAATTCATGGATACATATGCACTGCCATACGCCTTGTCCACGATCAGATTGACTCTGGGCACATCACAGCCTGCAAATGCCGCCGTCAGGTCGGCAGCCGCTCTGGAAATCCTCTTCTCCGCGCATACGGTTGCTTCATATCCCTTAACATTGGTGATGCTAAGTACAGGGATGNCAAAGCTGTCGCAGAAATAGATGAAATCCGCTGCNTTTTCACATCCGTNGACGCTGAGCACGCCGTCATACTTNTCTGCAACCTTTCCATCCTCGNCNACAAGCTCCGTACGGTTGGCAACACAGCCGATCGTCGCGCCATCCAGACGGATGAAACCGGTCACCATATCCTTTGCATAACCTGCCTTCACCTCAACAAAGTTATTGTCATCTGCAATATTGCTCAATAAAATGGATGTATCGCCCGCGCAGTTCGCAAGATCCGGACATATCCTGTTCAGATCATCCGTACAGTCAGTCAGCGCAAGATCATCATTATTGCCCGGTATCATGGAAATAAGCTCACGCATCTGTGCGATAATATCCGCCTCGCTTCCCACAAAATCCGCAACGCCGCTTTCTTTTGACTGAAATCCGGCTGCCGCGGTATCGTTCTTATCCGCATTGTTGCCATCCAAAGCATTGGGGGAATTGACAAAAAGCTTAGCCTTCTCCTCCATAAAAGTAAAATCCGCCATGGAAGGAACGATAGCAAGACCTCCGCCGCATGTACCAAAGACTGCAGTGATCTGGGGAACTACCCCTTTTGCCATCGTCTGTTTGAAATAGATCTCACCCAGACTGTTCAGCGCATCTGCCGCTTCCTGCAGACGAAGTCCGGCAGAATCGATCAAACCTACCACCGGCGTTCCCGTCTTCATAGCAAGATCGTAAATACCAACGATCTTCTTCGCATGCATTTCACCGATGCTTCCGCCGAGTACAGAGGCATCCTGGCTATATACATAGACACGATTGCCTTCGATCGTTCCGTAGCCGGTAATGACACCGTCAGACGGAGTATCATTTTGCTTCAGATTAAAATCAGTTGCTCTGGCTGTCACCTTAGCGCCGATTTCAACGAAACTTTTTTCATCGAGCAAAGCTTCTATTCTTTGACTCGCCGAGCTTGTTGAACTACCCATTCTTTTGACCTCCATATTAATACTTAGTGTTAAGATTCCTATGTGGGCAAACCACACCTTGACTATTATAGCATATATATTTTTTAAATCCTAGGATTTTTTTCATTTTTTGGACAAAATTTACATTCAAAATTTGACAGGTGCATCATAACATGAATTTTTCCAGAAGCGATCTGACCACATAGGGAAAATCTCTTACTTCCATCGTCTCCGGCTGCCACAATTTCTGCATGGCGCAGACTTCTCCGTTGACCAGCAGATACCTGATGCCGATCTGTTCTCTTTGTGCCGCCGGACCCTCGATGGCTGACGGGTATAATGTCACTATTTTGACGGTATCACAATCTCCTGTCAGCATCGGCATGGTATCCGCCGGAAACATCCAGGAAGTTTCCGACTGCACGCATCCCGTAACTGCGGTCGTCCCCTGCACTGCCGGAACGCCGATCTCCCTGCTTGCATAATTCTCTATGCCATAATTCATCAAATCCGCGGTATCCTGCCATTTATAATTTCGATGGGGCGGCCAGCCACAAGCCAGCACAACGCTGATAAATACTCTGTCCTGATTTTCCAAAGCTCCCGCAAAGCAATAACCTGCGGCATTTGTAAATCCGGTCTTGATCCCCAGGGCGCCACTCATCTGCTGCAAGAAGGCATCCTTGTTGTATGCGCTGATCGAGTGCCGTCCTTCCACATCCCAGAATTGATAAGACGGCGTCGTGACAATGCTGCAAAACTCCTCATTTTGCAGGACATATGCGCACAAAACCGCCAGATCCCTTGCCGTCGTGGAATGTGCGCCGTATTCATCCGAGGCATCCAGACCGTTAGGTGTGATAAAATAAGTATTTTCCATACCCAGGGACGCTGCTTTTTCATTCATCATATCCGCAAATCCTTCCACACTCCCGCCGATATGCTCTGCGACTACGACGGCAGTATCATTGTGGGACTCCAGCATCATGGAATACAACAGATCGCGTACATAATACTGTTCTCCCGTCCTGAGTCCGGCATGTACCTTAGGCTGGGAAGCGGCATAACTGCTCACGGCCGCCGGCTCATCCAGTTTTCCTGATTCCAATGCCAGAATACACGTCATAATTTTGGTTGTGGATGCCATCGGCATCACGGCATCCTCATTTTTCCCATACAGTACTCTTCTGTTCTCTGCATCCATTAAGACTGCCGCCCCCGCATATAAAGAAAGCTCCGGCGGCTGCTCTCCCTGCTGCAGCACATAATTATTGCTGACAAGAGCGATCACCGGAACGTCGGAGACATCTTCATAATAAAAATGCAAAAAGGGAATCAAAAAAGCTGCCACAAGGACAACCCAAATGACAGCTTCTCTGATCATGTAAAATATCTGAAAATCCTTTTCATTATCTACACTGCTGTTATTATTTCCGGCATTACTTATTTTCATACATAAAACTCCGGATTTTTTTTTTAATTATATGCATATCCCGTGCCGGTTATACATCCACCTTCATGCTGATCTCCTCCTCTGCCTGTGCGGCAAAATCAGCCATCAGCNCCGGATNCATCGTCGGAAGCTCCTGAATGNACNATACTCCGAAGCTCCTAAGGAANTNCNCTGTCNTCCCNAATAACAGCGGCTTTCCGGGCGCATCCAGCCTGCCGACCTCCTCGATCAGGTCATATTCCAGCAGCTTATTGACTGCATGATCGCAGCTTACTCCTCTGATCTTTTCGATCTCGCCCCTCGTGACCGGCTGCTTATAAGCAATGATGGACAGTGTCTCTAAAACAGTATCCGTCAGCACATATTTCTGTGGGATCCTTGCGATCCTGCTAAGATACTCAAACGCCTCCCCTTTGGTTCCCAGCTGATAAGAGCCTTCCAGCTCCACCAGCTCGATCCCCCGGTCCTCGGCCTGATATTTTTCCTTCATATGCGCCAAAATACTGCGCGCCTCTTTTTTGTCAAGCTCCAGTGTTTNCNCCAGCTTATCTAANCTGACCGAGCTACCCATGNCANATANTATTGCTTCTATCATCGCTTCCGCTTTTGTCTGTTCCACCTTATCCTATTTCCTTTCCGCTATAATATCATCAGCTTCACTAAAGTCCGCGCCGCGTCCTCCGATCCGGCTTAAAAACCGCCTGCATCTTACCGCTGTCACATAATCGCAAACGCATCATCCAACGCAACCGGCGAAGCCGTATCGGATCTTTGTATNNTGATANCATCNAACAGCCTGTCCTGCNCAANNTAGATCTGCCCTACCTTAATCAGTTCCAGAACAACCAGNAAGCTGACAATNANCTCCANCCTGCTGTTCTGCTTTTCCAGCAATTCACGAAAACTGCACCTTTCATGTTCATTCAGATAGCAGAGGATATAATTCTGCTTTTCTTCCAGCTGGACCTCATCCTTTTCCACATTGCCGAACTTACTTCTGATCGGATCGATACGGTCCTCCTGACGTTTTACCATCTCTTTAAAGATCTCATTAAGCTTCTGCAGCGTCATATCGCCTACCAGCTCCGCATAATCCACCGGTTCCCTGTAATTTAAGATCTCCTCCGGTATGGACGGCATCTTGTATACGGAACGCTGCGCGTCAAGCTGCCTGTCCTTCAGCTCATAAGACATATATTTATACATCTTATATTCGATCAGCTTCTGTACCAGTTCTGCACGCGGATCCTCCTCCTCGCCTTCCTCATTAACCTCTTTGGGAAGCAGCATCCTGCACTTGATATCCACCAGCGTTGCCGCCATCACAAGAAACTCGCTCATGATATTCATATCGCTGTGTTCCATTGCCTTTATATAATCCAGATATTGCTCTGTGATCTCTACGATCGGAATATCGTAGATATCCACCTTATTTTTTTCTATCAGATGAAGCAGAAGGTCTAACGGTCCTTCAAATACTTCCAGCTTTACCGAAATTGCCATGATTCCTGTCCTTCCCTTATTTTTTACCTCGGCATCCGCATCAGATCCACCACCACAAGCTCTCCCGGATTGAAGATCCGAAGCGGCAGCGTATGCATGCCAAGCCCCCTGCTGATTACCATACAGCCATTCCGATATCTGATCAATCCGCCCGCGCAGTACGGAAACAGCTTATATTTTGGCGAGATCAGTCCCCGGTTTTTTGAAAACGGGAGCCTCATAAACCCGCCATGATAATGGCCTGCAAGCGAAAGATCCGCACCCCAGTCCGCATAGGTCTTCCCGTATTCCGGATTGTGGCCAACCAGAATCTGATAGGAATACTTATCCTTAGCGCCAAGCTTTTGCCTCACATAAGACGCCTCCATCTGCGTTTTGCCGCGCTTCCGGTAAAATGCAAGCTTCTGTGTCAATCCGGAAATTTTAATATTTGTACCCGGAAGATACTTTCCGCAGTCATCAAGCAAAATGGCTCCGCAGCTTTCCAGTGCGTGGCAGAAGGAAGCATAGGTTGTTTTATAACGCCACGGCATTTCCTTCAATTTTAATTCATGATTGCCCATGACATAATAAACGGGATATTTTTTGCTCAGGGCAACGATCAGCTTCGCTACAGGATTCAGATCCGGCTCTCTGCCTGCCGTGATCATGTCTCCCGCCATGATGATACAATCCGGATGCTCATGCCCGATCGCCCGTATCAGCTCTATATTGTCTTTGCCGTATGTCTTTTCATGCAGATCAGAAAGCAGGATGATCCTGCAGTCCCTTGTGATCTTTCTGGTTTTGATCCGATAAAACACCCTTTTAAAATGCGTGGAATCCGACCACATAACGCCTGAAAAGAACGCACTGAAAAAAGAAATCAGAAATGTTATAAGCTTCATTCTCTCTATCTCCATTTGAAATACAATATCTTGTGCTATTTTGAGATTATAGCACAAGATATCATTTTAGAAAAGGGATTACAAAAGAAATTGTATAAAAATTTTACTAAAATAATCGGAAAGCGCCGCCGCTTCTACATTTTCGCCCGCTAAAATATCCACGCTGCCGATCACTTTATCGCCAAGCCGGTATACCGCCGTCCNGATGACCTNTCCCTGTTCGATCGGCGCCGTCAGCCCNTCCTGATNTACGATCTNCTTCTCTATCCCATTCAGCGGCGTTCCGTCGATGGAAATGCATCGAAATTCCGAAGCATAACCTGCGGATACAGTATCACATGCCCCTCTTGCCACTGCCACCGGCCGCAGCGGATCCATATTTTCATCCACATACAGATTGCAGCAGGCAAAACCATATTCCAGCATCGTCTGCGCCTCCTGGAATCTTGTGGCGCTGTCCGGAGCCGCCAAAACAACTGCAATCATGGAGATTCCGTTTTTTTCAGCAGTCGCCGAAAGACAGTGCTTCGCCGTAGAGGTATAACCGGTCTTTAATCCCGTTGCGTACGGATACTGCCGTAACAGCTTATTGGTGCTGCTCAAAGTAAAAACATTATCCCCTCTGGGGGTATGATGCACGATATCCTCCATCCAGATGCCGCAATATTGAAAGATCTCAGGATAATGAGTGATTAATTCTCTGCTCATGACCGCCACATCATATGCGCTGGTATAATGATTTTCTGATGATGTCAGTCCGCAGCAGTCTTCAAAATGCGTATTTTCCATGCCAAGGGATGCCGCCTTCTCATTCATCATCTCTACAAACGCCGCTTCCGACCCCGCAATATGTTCAGCCATGACCACGCTGGCATCATTGCCGCTGGAAACTGCAATGCATTTGATCAGCGTCTCTACCGACTGTATTTCCCCGGCTTCCAAAAAAACCTTGGAGCCGCCCATAGACATTGCATAACTGCTTGTCACCGCCTCATCCTCCGGCGTGATTCTGCCGCTCTCTATCGCATCAAAGATCAACAGCAGCGTCATGATCTTTGTGATACTGGCAGGACTTCTTCTATCATCACCATTCTTTTCAAAAATCACGCTTCCGGTGCTTGCCTCCATCAACACTGCCGACGGCGACGTAAGCTCTAAAGGAGCCGCATTGACTACGACCGCCTGCATGAGGTTCATCATAATAATTAATGTCAAGCAAACTATCGAAAAGCTTCTTTTTATTCTAAGGTTCATATTTCCCCTGCAAAAGATTGATCTTACAGTAAGTATATGATGCTCGTAAGGTTCCTATTCCTTTTCTGCATACAGCATCGGCGTTTCAGGCAGTTATGCAGTTTTGGCAGCAAACTTACATATGCGGGCCTGCACATAAAAAACAGCCCGCTTTCACGGACTGTTCGGATTCGCAATACTTAATTGTATTTACGTTTTCTAGCAGCTTCAGATTTTTTCTTACGCTTAACGCTGGGCTTCTCATAATGCTCACGTTTACGGATCTCCTGCTGGATACCGGCCTTAGCACAGCTTCTCTTAAAACGACGCAGCGCGCTATCAAGATCCTCATTCGGCTTTACTTCAATCTTAGACATCTAACTCAACCTCCCCCTCAGTCATTACTTGTGCACACGACTGTATAGGGTATTCAAAATGCACATAAATGATTATACCATAACTTGGCGTTTCGTCAACTGTTTTTTTATTGAATCTGTCCTCCAAGCACGATCTTAGCTTCCGCCAGCGCATCCTTGATGCCTGCCGGGTTCTTACCGCCTGCCTGCGCCATACCCGGTCTTCCGCCCCCGCCGCCGCCGACTTTTCCTGCAATCGCTTTGATCAGATTGCCGGCATGGGCTCCTTTTGCCATTGCGGCATCAGTTGCCATCGCCATCAGATTGACCCTTCCATCCTGTTCCGAAGCAAGAACAATAACGCCGTCGCCCATCTTACCCTTTAACTGGTCGCCCAGGTCACGCAAGCCATTCATATCCACATCTGCAATGCTGACAGCCAGAAGCTTTACGCCGTTTACCTCCTCCATCTGATCCATCACATCGCCTGCCGCCTCGCTTGCCGCCTTGCTCTTTAAAGCAGAGATCTCATTCTGGAGAGACTTAACTTCCGCTAATACGCTCTCAATTTTATCATTTACCGTAACCGGAGTGGTTTTTAAAAGCGCAGCAGATTTCTTAACGCTTTCCTCCATCTCCCTATAATAAGCAAACACACTGTCTCCGGTAATCGCCTCGATACGTCTCACACCCGCTGCCACACCGCTTTCGGAAAGGATCTTAAAGACACGGATCGCGCCGGTACTGCCCACATGCGTTCCGCCGCAAAGCTCCACAGAAAAGTCTCCCATGCTGACCACGCGTACCGTNTCACCGTACTTTTCACCAAAGAGCGCCATNGCGCCGGTCTTCTTTGCCTCCTCGATGCTCATTTCTTTCGTAACAACTGCAAGGTTCTCCGCAATCTTCTCATTGACGATTGCCTCTGCCTTCTCTAACTCTTCATTTGTCATTGCCGCGAAATGCGAGAAGTCAAAACGAAGTCTGTCTCCATTCACAAAGGAACCCGCCTGTTCNACATGGGTACCGAGCACTGTGCGGAGCGCTTTCTGCAGCAAATGGGTCGCGCTGTGATTCTTACATGTGTTCTGACGGTTTGTCTCATTGACCATCAGCGTTACGTTATCACCGGTTCTGAACATTCCCTTGGTTACGCGTCCCACATGTCCGATTTTACCGCCTGCCAGCTTAATAGTATCCAGAACTTCAAATTCGCCCTCATGACAGCTAATAATACCGATATCTGCGTTTTGACCGCCCATCGTTGCATAGAACGGCGTTTCCCCGACGATGATCGTCCCTTCTTCTCCATCTGTCAACGCCGTTACGATTTCTGATTCATTCGTCATAGCCAGAATCTTGGAATCACCGGTCAGCCTGTCATATCCCACAAATTCACTTGTTATATTCTTATCGAGCGTCTCATATACAGTTGCGTCAGCGCCCATATAATTAGTTACTTTTCTCGCTTTTCTGGCTTTCTCCTTCTGCTCCTTCATGGCAGCCTCAAAGCCCTCCTGATCTACGCCAAATCCTTTCTCCTCCAAGATCTCCAGCGTCAGATCCATCGGAAATCCATAGGTGTCATANAGCTNNNACGCANNTGCTCCGTCCAATAATCTNCNNATCNTCNGATGCCATTTTTTCNTNCATCTCGCCAAGGATCGCAAGTCCCTGNTCGATGGTCTTATAAAATTTATCTTCTTCCTGCGTCAGCACATTTAAGATAAAATCCTTTTTCTCCTCCAATTCCGGATAACCGTCCTTGCTTCCCTCAATCACGGTCAGCGCCAGATTGGCAAGAAATTTATCGCTGATGCCAAGGAGCTTTCCATGGCGCGCCGCCCGGCGGATAATACGTCTAAGCACATATCCTCTGCCCTCATTGGAAGGCAGGATGCCATCGGAAATCATAAACGTAGCGGAACGCATATGATCCGTAATCAGACGGATCGACACGTCTTTCTTTGCATCCGACTCATAAACAACGCCTGCCACTTCACAGATCCTGTCACGGATCGCCTTCATCGTATCAATGTCAAATACCGTATCCACATCCTGTACTACCACCGCAAGACGTTCCAATCCCATACCGGTATCAATATTCTTCTGCTTTAACTCGGAATAATTGCCTTTCCCATCCCCGTCAAACTGGGTAAATACATTGTTCCAGACTTCCATAAAGCGGTCGCACTCGCAGCCCACCTTACAGTCCGGCTTGCCGCAGCCATACTTGATGCCGCGGTCATAATATNTCTCCGAGCACGGANCGCAGGGACCTGCGCCATGCTCCNAGNAATTATNGCATTTACCATTCTCATCTCTNTAAAACCGCGTNATCTTCTCCGCAGGCACGCCGATCTCNTCTGTNCAGANTTGAAAAGCCTCATCATCCTCACAATAANTAGACGGGTATAAACGCTCCGGTTCNAGACCGACTGTCTTCGTTAANAATTCCCAGCTNCATGCAAGAGATTCCCGTTTAAAATAATCTCCAAAAGAAAAATTGCCGAGCATTTCAAAAAAAGTCAGATGCCTTGCCGTCTTACCGACATTTNCAATATCGCCTGTCCGCACGCACTTCTNACATGTGGTCACCCTTTTNCTNGGTGGGATCTNCTGCCCCGTAAAATAAGGTTTTAATGGCGCCATACCTGAATTAATNATCAGCAGGGAATTATCATNATGCGGCACCAGCGAAAAGCTTTTCATCGCCAGATGCTCCTTGCCCTCAAAAAATTCCAAAAACATTTTTCTTAATTGATTCACACTGTACTTTTCCATAACCTTTATCCAACCTTTCCTGTCGACGCTGTTTACCCACTGGGAACCTTTATTTTTAAGCTGTCTAAATCATGGTTCTTCCCATGACAAGCAATATAATGCCAAACCAGCGTTATCATTATAATATCGCTTACTATTTCTTGTCAAATCTTTTCCTCCGAAAAGATTTCTTTTCAAATAAAAAGATTTACAAAAAGGCTTGCCAAAATACAAATTTCTTTATATAATAACAATGCTGCTGAAATAGCTCAGTTGGTAGAGCACTACACTCGTAATGAAGGGGTCGAGGGTTCAAGTCCCTTTTTCAGCTTCATTAAAATTGCCACAAGCCTTATGAATGGAGGCTTGTGGCAATTTTAGAATTATGGCAATTTTAATGAAGCTGTATTCATCATATGATTGGAACTATTTCTTTTTACTTTTAGACTCCTGCGACATTTCTTTCTCAATCGCAGCCTCAGCGTCTGCAATCTTCCTTGCCAGTTCTTCCTTTAAAGAAGCGCGGATCTTTGCCTTCTCTTTGGCGATCTTTGCCTTTTTACGTTCATTTTCCAGACGCTTCTTCTCTTTTTCCTCTTTCTTTTTTCTCATATCGGCAAGTTCTTTTTCCGAGTACGGATTACACTCAAAAATACTGATCGAAAGCGGCGCCAGCGTGATCTTGATAGACTGCTCCCTTCCATCACATTCATCATCCTTACTCGGTATCACCCTGCTGTTTACCATCCCTGTTCCGCCATAAGCCTGCGCATCGGAAGAAAAGACCTCCCGATAGCGCCCTATTTCAGGTACACCGATCTTATATTTCTCATATGACACATTCGCGAAGTTAAGAACGACCAATAACCAATCCTGCGTCTTCCTGCCGCTTCTGACAAACGAAACCACATTCTCATTAGCTGAAATATTGTTGATCCATGTAAATCCGGCTTCCTTTTCATCCAGTTCATAACATGCCTTATGNTCCAGATAGAAATGATTTAATGCCTTAATATATTCNNGGAAGANTTTCNGCCNCNTCNCCCTGAAGCGNNTCCTGCCCCATAAACATCTGCTTCTTACCGGGATGTGTCATCAGATAACCGTACATGACCTTCATATTATTGATCCGATCAGTAAGATTTCCGGGCATCCGGTCAATGATATTGCCCTGTCCGAAATTCGTATTATTATGGCTGATCGGCAGGATATAGCCTTCATTGTACTGATAGATCATGCTCATGGTCAGCTCATGATGATGCGCGTAACGTTCAATAGGATCAAAGGACATATATCCCAGCACATCCTGATTCCAGCCATGATTGCTGCAAAGATCAAAACCAAGACAATCGTCCTGCACCGCACCCGTCATGCCGCTCCAGCCGCTTTCGTCCTCGGCAATCGTCAACACATCCGGATACTTCTTGTGCAGCAGACGGTTCCACTTCTTGATAAATTCGATTGCCTCAAGATTCTCATTACCGCCATAGATATTGGCAATCCATTGTCCGGGCTGACGGTAATAATCCAAATACAGCATCGATGCAGTATCGCAGATCATAAAACCATCCACGTGATATTCCCTAATCCAATAAACCGCATTGTCCAGAAGATACGCAGCGACCTCCGGTCTCTGATAATTAAACAATAATGTACCGTTTCTCGGATCCACACCGCGCCTTGGATCTTCATGTTCGTACAGGCACGTCCCGTCATATCTGCCAAATCCGTCCTCACTGACCGCAAAACAGTTCGGTGTCCACTGCAGGATCACCCCAATTTGTTCCTTATGCAGTTCATTGATCAGATATTGATAATCCCAAGGTGTTCCATACCGGCTGGTCGGCGCATAATAAAGGGATGTCTGATACCCCTCTGTCTCGTCCTGTGCATATTCCATGACCGGCATCAACGCCACATGGGTATAACCCATCTCTTTAACATAGGAAATCATTGCAGCGGCAATCATTTTCATATCAATCGAAATCTTATCTTCATCATTATGCTCATGTTGTTTCTTAATTTTATTAACAAACGCACCTAAAGAACATTCATAAAGATTCATAGGGGTTTCATGGATATTTTTCCCCTTTCTTTCCTTGATCCACGCTTCATCCTGCCACTTAAAGCCCTTCAGGGATGTGACGATGGACGCGCAGTCCGGCCGCAGCTCCTGCAATACACTGTAGGGATCTGTTCTAAGGGAAGCAATGCCGCCGCGCATCAGGATCGCATACTTATACTTATCGCCTTCCTTCACATCAGGCAGGAACAGTTCAAAGATGCCGGTATTGTACAGACGTACCATCTGATGGCTCTTTTCATTCCATTCATTAAAATCTCCCACAACACTGACGCGGACTGCATTCGGCGCCCATACCCTAAACATACATCCGCGGATGCCATCAACGGTCATCAAATGTGCTCCCATGATCTCATACGAGTTATTCAGAGAACCAAGCTGAAACCTCTCCGCATCATCTTCAGAAAGATTGTTCACATAGTTATAGGGATCTGCAAACTGCCTTGCATGTTTTTCCTTTTCTTTATACTGCACATAATATTTATAATCCTTACGGTTTTTCCCGGACAGCAGCGCCGCAAAAAAACCGGTATCGTCCATACGTTCCATCTTGATCTCTTCTTTGACGGTCTTGCCTCTTTGCCCCTCCGAGCCATTGATATATAAGCTTACCGCCTTGGCATCCGGGAAAAATGCCTGCACCAATGTCTGCTTACCGACAGTATGTGCTCCAAGATATTCCTGTGGGCAATCACATTCCGCATAAACCACCTCTTCAATTGCCGCCCAGTCCATCATATTATATAATTTTTTGTTCATCCCGCTTCCCTCCTGAAAATAAAATAATTTATTCCATTAAAATAAATTTTTAGGACTAATTCCGGAAATATCCATAATCCAAGCTTTACATATCTGACGAAAACAAGCTTCAAGTTTACATAACTCAAAATGGCTGTATTTGCATAATAAATAACTTATAATTCATGGATAAACAATCCGCTCCGTAATTTCGGTTCAAACCATGTAGATTTGGGCGGCATCAGCAGTCCTGCATCCGATACGGCAAATAATTCACCGATAGATGTCGGATACATTGCAAATGCCAGAACACAGTCAGAGGCCACACGGCGTTCCAGTTCTTCCAGTCCACGGATGCCTCCTACAAAATCAATCCGCTGATCCGTCTTGGGATCCCGGATATCAAGAAGTCCTGCCAATACATATTTCTGCAGAATCGATACATCCAGTCCGTCTACCGGATCGGAGCTGCATAAATTTTCATTTAACGTCAAAAGATACCATTTCCCCTCCAGATACATTGCCGTCTCACCCTTCTTCCCCGGGCGGATCGGCGCATCCGCCGGCGCACTGACCTCATATATCTCCAGAAGCTTCTTTTTAAATTCTTCCGCAGTCATTCCATTTAAATCCTTCACTACACGGTTATAATCCATAATCATCAGCTCATTATCAGGAAAAAGAACAGAAAGAAAATAATTGTATTCTTCCTCTCCTGTATAGCCGGAAGCAGACGCACGCCGTTTTAATCCAACCTTCACAGCGGAAGCACAGCGATGATGTCCGTCTGCAATGTAGACTGCATTAATAGAAGCAAATGTATCCTTCATCAGGGCGATATCCTCCGTACTGTCTATCACCCATACCCGGTGTCCGACGCCATCCTCTGCAATAAAATCATAAAGCGGGACCTGCATTTTTGTCTTCACGACAATCTCTGCAATCCTTTGATTCGCACGGTATGCCAAAAAAATGGGTCCTGTCTGGGCATTGCAGGTATCCACATGCCGGATCCTGTCCTGCTCTTTTTCCGCTCGTGTATTCTCATGTTTTTTGATTACGTTATTCTGATAATCATCAATCGAGGCGCAAGCGACAATTCCCGTCTGTACCCTGCCGCTCATGGTCAGCTCATAGATATAATAACAAGGTTTCTCCTCCTTGATAAACAACCCATCCGCACGCCATTCCTTCAGCATGGAGGAAGCCTTCTCATAAACCTGGTCCGCATACATATCTGCATCCTCCGGAAACTGCGTTTCCGCCCGGTCAATTGCCAAAAAAGAATGCGGATTTTTTAGGACAACCTCCCTTGCCTCCGCACGGTTATATACGTCATACGGCAGCGCCGCTATGATCTCCTCCTGTCCCTTAGCGGGACGGATTGCCTGAAATGGTCTGATGTCTGCCATAGAAAATCCCTTTCTTTAGTCAATAATATGAAAATCTGACAACCGTTCCTTACGGACGGATAATCATATTTATTTTAACAAAAAATAAACCATAACACAAGAAATTCCGCTTTTCAAAATAACTAAATTGTACTATAATCCTTAATAATAAAATAAAAACCACCAAAAGGAGCGCTTTCACCATGACTAAGGAAGATGAAATCTTTTTAAACCGTATCAATGAATATGCAGACAGGGTATTGGACGGGATTGACCCACAAAAAACCCAGGTATCCTTTCAATTGGAAAAACTACGACCGATCATGGAAGAACTTGCCAAAGAAAACAATTCCACCGTCGAGGAAACTTTTATCCGTTATATGGATCTTGCAACAGAACGAAGCGTTACCTTAGAGCGTAAGTTCCAAAGCACGCTGGGCAACATGAATACCTACGGCGATGTTATGGACGGGAACAAAATATAGAATAAAATACAAAATCCCACTCCATTGGCAAAACAGAGTGGGATTTTATGTTTAAGATGAAGCTTCGGAATCCGGATTAGTCTATTGTAAAGGAAAGACTGTTGAATGCCTTTTTCGCTGTGCGTGAACCCTCCAGACTGCCCATGATGATACCTGTATCACTTCCGTCAATCCATACGATATAGTTGCTTTCCTTTCCGGCATTACCATCAAACTCATAATATAACCATGTCAGACCATTTGCGGAATCTTCTTCAATATTCTCTACCCCATCCGCATTTTTCATCATTTCCACATACAAATCATAAGTATCCTCATCAATAAAGATGGCCTGAAGAATCGTCTCGTCATCATCATCCGTCACGCTGAAGCCATCGTCATCATTCTCCAGCTTTAACCCGTCCGAGGTATCCAGAACCACCTTAACATTATCCCCCGTCCCGACTTTATAAGTATAGCTCATAGATGTGGAACAGCCTGTCAATAAGATCATTCCAAGAACCCCGCTTAACACCAATGCCACAAAATTTTTCATATTCTTTTTCATTTTCTCTCCCCTTTTCTTTTTTCACAGTGTCATTATTTCACCTCTGTTTTTGCATAACGCAGACTCTTCTTAATTTCCTCTATCACTACTTCAATTGCATCCAGAGACGATATGATATCATCGATCTGCTTTCCTTCCTTCTCATCAATGACACCGTCCCGCATCACCTCAACCAGTTCCTTTGAAATCGCATCCATATCCTGGGCGGAACCAAGGAATTTTAAAACCAGCCTGTCTAAATTCGCCGATACTTTCTCCGGCTTGTTTTCCCTCAACAGATAGTCTGTCGACACATGAAACTGATCGCTGATTTTGATAAGTTTATCGATTTCTGGCAGCATATTCCCCGTTTCCCATTTTGATACAGTCTGTCGGCTGACCCCTAAAATTTCCGCCAGTTGTATCTGGGATATCTGCGCCTGTGTCCGAAGTGAATATAGTTTTTCTCCAAATCCCATGATGATGCCATGCCTTTCTCTCTGCCTATCCGTTTACCTTATAGAGAAAATTATCAACTGTATTTAAAAGTATAGCATTAATACAAAAGACCGGAAACCACCCCTTTGGTGCGTTTCCGGCCTCTGATGTCAACCTGGGGTTGCACTTATTTGATCACTCTGACTTTGATAACGTCCTCGATCGCAGTCAGCTTTGCCACGATATCATCCGATACTGTTCCTGCCACGTCAAGCATCGTATAGGCATACTCTCCCTTGGACTTGTTCATCATATTCTCGATGTTGATGCCAAGATCTCCAAAGGTTGCGGTGAACTTTGTAATCATATTGGCCACATTCTTATGGCAGATCGCCACACGTCCTTGTGAAGTGCAGACACCCATGTCCACATTCGGATAATTCACACTGTTAACAATATTGCCGTTCTCCAGAAAATTCATCATTTCCTTTACAGCCATCTTGGCACAGTTATCCTCCGCNTCNTCTGTGGACGCTCCNAGNTGCGGGATNACAATACAGCCTTCTGCNCCTGCCGTAGTCANATTCGGGAAATCNGTAACATATTTTCTGATCTTTCCGGACTTGATTCCNGCAAGGACAGCNTTCTCATCTGCAAGAAGATCACGCGCNAAATTAAGCAGNATCACNCCATCCTTCATCATGCTGATGGCTTCCTCGTTGATCATGCCTTTGGTGGCATCCAGCAAAGGTACGTGGATCGTGATGAAATCGCATTGACTATAAATATCATTCAAGTCAACCACATGCTTGACTTCACGGCTCAGGCTCCAAGCTGCATTAACAGACACATACGGATCATATCCATAGACCTCCATCCCAAGATGGATCGCTGCATTCGCCACTTTCACGCCGATTGCGCCCAGACCGATCACACCAAGCTTCTTACCCTCGATCTCTGTTCCGGCAAATTTCTTCTTCTCTTTTTCCACTGCCTTAGCAATATTCTCATCATCCTGATCTTCTTCCACCCACTGGATACCGCCGACGATATCCCGGCTTCCCAGCAGCATGCCCGCGAGTACAAGCTCCTTAACTGCATTGGCATTGGCGCCCGGCGTATTAAATACGACAACCCCCTTCTCCGCACATTGATCCAGCGGAATATTATTAACGCCGGCTCCTGCTCTCGCAACTGCCAGCAGACTATCCGGCAGCTTCATATCATGCATCGCTGCGCTTCTGACCAGAATCCCCTGCGCCTCGTCAAACTGCTCCGTCTTAACATAATCCTTNGAAAAANCATCCAATCCCNCCTGCNCAATCGGATTTAAACAATGANACTTAAACNTGATTNCCACTCCTGCCTTTCCTTCTACTATCATTCTGTCATAAAATCTTATCTGTCTCTGTATGCACTCATATATTGTTCCTACATACATTATCAGCTGTTCTTGGCTTCAAACTTCTTCATGAAATCAACCAGCGCCTCCACGCCCTCGATCGGCATGGCATTATAGATACTTGCGCGCATACCGCCCACTGATCTGTGTCCCTTTAAATTCTCAAATCCTNCTTCCTTAGCTTCCTTAACAAACTTTGCATCTAAGTCTGCATCGCCTGTAACAAAGGGAACATTCATCAGGGAACGGTCTTCCTTTCTGACAGTTCCTTTAAACAGCTTGCTCTCATCCAGAAAATCATAAAGGATCTTTGCCTTCTTCTCATTTCTTTCCTTCATGGCTTCCAGACCGCCCATCTTCTTGATCCACTTAAAAACCTTTCCACAGATGTAGATGCCATATGCAGGCGGTGTATTGTAAAGGGAATCATTGTCCGCATGGGTCTTATATTTTAACATGGTCGGAGTTCCCGGAAGCACATCCTCCGTGATCAGGTCTTCCCTGATAATCACGATTACTACGCCTGCCGGTCCGATATTCTTCTGCACGCCGCCATAGATCACACCATACTTTGTAACATCCACCGGCTCGCTTAAGAAGCAGGAAGATACGTCGGCAACCAGTGTCTTTCCCTTGGTATTCGGAAGCGTCTTAAACTTCGTGCCATAGATGGTATTGTTCTCGCAGATATATACGTAATCAGCATCCTCCGAAATCGGCAGATCGGAACAATCCGGGATATAAGAAAATGTCTCATCCTCGGAAGACGCGATCTTATTAGCTTTTCCATAGATCTGAGCCTCCTGATAAGCCTTCTTAGCCCACTGTCCTGTCACTATGTAATCCGCCACCTTATTTTTCATCAGATTCATCGGAATCATTGCAAACTGCTGGCTTGCGCCGCCCTGTAAGAACAGCACCTTATAATTATCAGGAATGTTCATAAGCTCTCTTAAGTCCGCCTCTGCTTCCTTAATAATGTTATCATATGTCTTGGAACGGTGGCTCATCTCCATCACGGACATGCCACTTCCCTTATAGTCCAGCATCTCATCTGCTGCTTCCTGCAATACCTCTTCCGGCAGTACAGCCGGTCCTGCGGAAAAATTGTACACTCTTCCCATCTTTCTACTCCTCCTAAATTAATGTGTTTCAGCGGCTTCTGATAAATCTCACCATAAGAATATATGTTAAAATCATCTAATATAATGTACTCTGTTTTTCTTTCTGCGTCAAGTGGCAGATCATATGGAAAACATCTGCGCTGATGCATTATAAGATTTCTGATGCGTTTCCTACCCTTCTCTCGCTTTCAAATCATCCGCATCAAAGGAATCGCTGATTGGAGCGCCGCCCGGCACCATCGGAAATACTTTATCATCTTCCTGAATGACACAATCGATCACAACCGGTCCGCCCGCTTCCAGAGCTTTTCTCAAGGTCGGCTCTACCTCCTCCTTTGTCGTCACCCGAAAGGCTGTACAGCCAAGTCCTTCCGCCACCTTCACATAGTCAACCTTATCCTGAAGGACGGTCTGGGAATATCTTTTTTCATAAAACAGTGTCTGCCACTGTCTTACCATACCCAGCACATGATTGTTGATAATGATCTGGATGATCGGAATGTTATACCTGGATGCCGTCGCCAGCTCATTCATATTCATTCTGAAGCATCCGTCGCCGCCGATATTACAAACGATCTTATCCGGTCTCGCCACCTTCGCGCCGATACATGCGCCCAAGCCATATCCCATGGTACCCAGACCTCCTGAGGATAAAAATGTCCTCGGCTCCGTGTATTTATAAAACTGGGACGCCCACATCTGATGCTGCCCCACATCGGTGGTGATAATCGCCTTTCCTTCCGTCACTTTGTCAAGCGTCTCAATAATATATGGGCAGGTCAGCTTGCTCTTCGGATATGTCAGCGGCATATCTGCCTTCATCTGCCTGATCTGATCCGTCCAATCCTTATGATCCTGCTGCTCCAGCTTCGCATTTAATTTTACCAGAACTTCTTTTAAGTCTCCTACGATGGAAGCCGTCGTCTTGATATTTTTGTTGATCTCGGCAGCATCAATATCAATATGCAGCACTTTGGCATTCTTAGCAAATGCTTTTGCATCACTGATCACCCTGTCGGAGAATCTTGCTCCCAGCGCAATCAAAAGGTCGCACTGGCTGACGCCCAGATTAGAGGTCTTTGTCCCATGCATTCCGATCATACCGGTATAAAGCTCNTCATTTCCATTAAATGCACCCTTACCCATCAGAGTATCACAGACCGGTGCATCGATCTTCTTTGCAAATTCTGCAACTTCCTTAGAAGCTCCGGAAATGATCGCACCGCCGCCCAGATAGATATACGGCTTCTTGGAAGCACGGATCAATTCAGCTGCCCGCTCGATATCTTCCTCCGTATATTGGACAGGATTCTCAATTACGATTGGAGCCTGCTTCTCGTATTCACAGGAATTGGCGGTAACATCCTTTGTAATATCCACAAGCACAGGTCCCGGTCTTCCCGATCTGGCGATCGCAAATGCCTTACGGATCGTATCCGCCAGCTGCGTCACATCCTTTACAATATATCCATGCTTCGTGATCGGCATAGTAACGCCCGCGATATCCACCTCCTGAAAGGTATCCTTTCCAAGCAGCGGAAGCACGACATTGGCTGTGATCGCTACGATCGGAACACTATCCATATAAGCGGTAGCAATACCGGTTACCAGATTTGTTGCGCCGGGACCGCTGGTTGCCATACATACCCCGACTTTTCCTGTCGCTCTGGCATATCCGTCCGCCGCGTGAGCCGCCCCCTGTTCATGTGATGTTAAGATATGTTTGATCTCATCAGAATGTTTATAAAGTTCATCATATACATTCAGGATCGTTCCACCCGGATAACCAAATACCGTATCCACACCCTGTTCCTTTAAACACTCGATAACAATCTGTGAACCTGTCAGCTGCATGATTTTTCTCTCCTTATGCATTTTTATACTTCATTTGATTCTGCGTTTTACAATTGTTTTGACATTCTATTTTTTACTGATTTACACACTAATAACCATGCCTTTCCACAGCCTGCGATTTAAGCCGCAGGCACAAATCGTAAAACGAATCTGTTCGTTTTTGAAAAACTTTATGATCTTATAATCTACTTACTGCTTGGAACTTCAAGAACTGCTCCACGGTTGCCGCTGGTCACCAGTTCNTGATATCTTGCCAGATAGCCGGTCAGATGCTGCTCCTTCGGCTGCCATTTNNCACGTCTGGAAGCCATNTCCTCGTCTGATATTTNNACATTTAATNCATTATTCGGGATATCAATGGAGATGATATCACCCTCCTCCACCAGTGCAATCGGTCCGCCCACTGCCGCTTCCGGTGATACATGACCGATGGATGCGCCTCTGGATGCACCGGAAAACCGTCCGTCCGTAATCAGCGCTACACTGGAGCCCAATCCCATACCTGCGATCGCAGACGTGGGATTTAACATCTCTCTCATACCGGGACCGCCTTTCGGTCCTTCGTAACGGATGACAATAACGTCTCCTGCCACGATCTTACCACCCTTGATGGCTTCTATCGCATCNTCTTCACATTCAAANACCCTTGCNGGTCCTTCATGCNCCATCATCTCGGGAACAACGGCAGANCGNTTNACNACACCGGAATCCGGNGCAAGATTTCCTTTCAGTACCGCAATGCCTCCGGNCTCACTGTAGGGATTCTCAACCGGNCGGATNACNTCCGGATTGCGNTTGATACANCCCTTNATATTNTCTGCAACCGTCTTGCCCGTCACTGTCATAATATCGGTATAAAGAAGGTCTTTCTTTGTCAGCTCATTCATGACCGCATAGACACCGCCCGCTTCATTGAGATCCTCCATATAGGTCGGACCGGCAGGAGCCAGATGGCAGAGATTCGGGGTCTTTGCGCTCAACTCATTCGCCAGCTCCACATTCAGGTCTACACCAGCTTCCTTTGCGATTGCCGGAAGGTGAAGCATGGAATTGGTTGAGCATCCCAGCGCCATATCGATCGTCAGTGCATTATGAAAAGCTTTCTCCGTCATGATATCCCTTGGCTTGATATCCTTCTTTACCAGATCCATGATCTGCATGCCGGCATGCTTTGCCAGACGGATACGCTCCGAATATACAGCCGGAATCGTACCGTTGCCTTTTAAGCCCATCCCCAGCGCCTCTGTCAGACAATTCATACTGTTAGCCGTATACATACCGGAGCAGGAACCGCAGGTAGGACATACCTTTTCTTCAAACTCCTCAAGATCCTCCATGCTCATCGTCCCTGCCGCCACAGAGCCCACAGCCTCAAACATGGAAGACAGACTTCTCTTTTCCCCTTTGACACGGCCTGCCAGCATCGGTCCGCCGGAGCAGAAGATCGTCGGGATATTGAGCCGCGCGGCAGCCATCAACAGTCCCGGTACGTTCTTATCACAGTTCGGCACCATCACCAATCCGTCAAAGCCATGCGCCATTGCCATACATTCCGTGGAATCGGCGATCAGATCTCTGGTCACCAGAGAATATTTCATTCCGATATGTCCCATTGCGATCCCGTCGCAGACCGCAATTGCCGGGAATACCACCGGGGTTCCGCCTGCCATGGCAACACCCATTTTTACGGCTTCCACAATCTTATCCAGATTCATATGTCCCGGAACGATTTCATTATAAGAGCTGACGATACCGATCAACGGACGTTCCCGCTCCTCCTTCGTATAACCCAGTGCATTGAACAGACTTCTGTGAGGAGCCTGCTGTGTTCCTGTTTTTACGCTGTCACTTCTCATGTTGACCATCTCCTTCTTTTCTATTTATTTCCCTTTTTGTAAAAGTGTTTTCACTGTTCTCTTCTTAAATTTCAGTAACAATTTATACACTTCTTAATTTTTCGTGCAATTTAAGCAATCATCCGATAAATCGGAATTTACTTGATTAACTGTTCTACTATTTTCACAGCGGAAGCCACCATTGCAGGACAAAACTCAAAAAACAAATTATGCTCTCTGGCATATACTTTACCTTCTTGAGTTGCCAAATCACAACCCAACAATTCTTTGCATAAATATGAACCATTTTCANTACGNAAAAGTTCAAGAAATCTTACAGTAACATCATTGGTTTTTAATCGACTATCCAAATCATCAATCTCACATTGACCATATTTTAATCCTAATACCATTAACGCCCCTGTACAAGCACCACATACTTCACCTTTACACATTCCACCTCCAAAACATCCACCTATTTTGAGGGCTTGCTTTTCTGTTATACCTAATTCATCAGCAAAAGCAGCTAGTACAGCTTGTGAACAGTGATACTTTTGNTCAAACAATTCTTTAGCCCTATTAACATGATTCATTGTAATTTCTCTNCCTCTAAATTCCGATTTATCAGCNTAATTATATTCTATTTTTATCAGGAACACAATTCCGAAAAAGGAGTTATTTATTAAAATTAGTGTGTCAAAAAACCTATAAAATTCAGTTTTTAAATCCTCTCCGTGATCAAACTCCCCATCTCTTTACAGCCTACCTTCTTACAACCCTCGCTCATAATATCGCCTGTCCGGTAACCATCCTGCAATACCTTCTTCACTGCCGCGTCAATCGCATCCGCTTCCTGGTCCAGATCAAAGGAATAACGGAGCATCATGGATGCGGACAAAATCGTTGCGATGGGGTTTGCCAGATCCTTTCCTGCAATGTCAGGCGCAGAACCGTGACTGGGCTCATAAAGCCCGAATTTTGTATCGTTNAATGACGCNGAAGCCAGCATACCGATAGAGCCGGTNACCATACTCGCCTCATCCGACANGATATCTCCAAACATATTTTCCGTAAGNACNACNTCAAACTGCGCCGGATCCTTCACCAGCTGCATGGCGCAGTTATCCACCAGCATATGNTCCACCTTAACGTCAGGATACTCNTTTGCGACCTCGTTGACAACNGCNCTCCACAATCTGGAAGAATCTAACACATTGGCNTTATCCACACTGGTCAGCTTCTTCTTCCGCTTTCTTGCGATATCAAACCCTTTGATCGCGATCCGGCGGATCTCATTCTCATCATAGGTCAGGGTATCGATCGCTTTACGGACACCGTTCTCCTCCACCGTCTTTCTTTCCCCGAAGTAAAGACCGCCTGTCAGCTCCCGCATGATCAGGATGTCAAATCCTGCCGCGCTGATCTCTTCTTTTAACGGACATGCCGCCGCCAGTTCTTCATATAATACCGCCGGTCTTAAATTGGCAAAAAGATTTAGTGCCTTGCGGATCTTTAACAATCCGGCTTCCGGACGCTTTTCCGGCGGAAGCTGATACCATGGGGAAGTATTCGTATCGCCGCCGATCGAGCCCATCAATACCGCATCAGCCGCTTTTGCCGCAGCGATCGCCTCATCCGTCAATGGAACACCATGCACATCAATAGATGCGCCTCCCATCAGAATATCCGTAAAAACCATTTCGTGACCGTATCTTTCAGCAATCTTATTTAATACCTTTTTTGCCTCTGTCACGATCTCCGGTCCGATCCCATCACCAGGGATGCACACAATATTTAACCTCATCTGCGTTTTCGTCTCCTCTCAAAAATATTACGTCAAAAACAAGGCGCATCCACGATACGCCTCATCTGAAATACGCTGCCTTTTATTCCGGTTTTTCAACCTGCGCGATCGCGGTCTTCCTCATGGGAATCCTACAATTCTTGTTACTTCCAAACTCTACAATGACGTCTTCCTCCGTAATATCTATGATAACGCCATAAAATCCGCTGGTAGTCAGCACCACATCCCCGATCTCCATTGCAGCTACCATCGCCGCCACCTTTTTTTGTTCCTTTTTCTGCGGTCTGATCAGCAAGAAATAAAAGACCACGATCATGACGATCGCATACATAACGGTAAATCCGATACCACCGCCCTGCGCTGCCGCCGGATCAGCTGCCGCCTCTAAAAGCATAAACATAACATGCTCCTCCTGTTTTCCTAAAATTTAATACACCATTCATTATCATACACAAAAAACGCCTTAGAAGCAAGGCGTTTTCCAATTTTTTCACAATTTTCCTTTAAGCTCCGTATCATTCAGTCCGGAGCTTTTCTCCTATTGATACTGCCCGGCTGTCATTTTTTCTAATTTATTCTTCTTGTATTCCTGAAATCTCCCCTGCTCCAGCGCCTCTCCGATCTCTGCCATCAAATGATTGTAAAAATACAGATTATGCAGTACGCAAAGTCTCATTCCAAGCATTTCCTTTGCTTTTAACAGATGTCTGATATATGCCCTTGAATATCTCCGGCAGGCAGGGCAGCCGCATCCCTCTTCTATCGGCCGGTCATCCGTCTCATACTGTGCATTCATCAGATTGATCTTTCCGGCATTGGTATAAAGGTGCGCATGCCGTCCGTTCCGCGTAGGATAGACGCAGTCAAAAAAATCAATCCCCCGCTCCACTGCCTCCAGGATATTAGCCGGCGTACCGACGCCCATCAGATAAGTCGGCTTGTCCTTTGGCAGATACGGAACTGTTTCCTCTATGATATAATACATCTCCGTATGGCTTTCTCCAACGGCAAGACCGCCAATCGCATAGCCGTCCAGCTCCAGCTCCGAGATCCGTTTGGCATGTTCGATACGGATATCTGAAAAGACCGCACCCTGATTAATCCCAAATAAAAGCTGCGCTTTATTAATGGTATCCTCTCTCTGATTCAATTCCGCCATTTTTTTCTTACAGCGTTCCAGCCATCTTGTCGTGCGGGATACCGAAGCCTCAACATACTCCCGCTCCGCCGTACTCGCCGGGCACTCATCAAATGCCATGGCGATTGTAGAAGCCAGGTTGGACTGGATCTGCATGCTTTCCTCCGGTCCCATAAAGATCTTCCGGCCATCAATATGGGAATGAAAATATACCCCTTCCTCTTTGATCTTACGAAGTCCCGCCAGAGAAAACACCTGAAATCCTCCGGAATCCGTAAGGATCGGTCTGTCCCACGACATAAACTTATGCAGTCCGCCCAATGTCTTGACGATCTCATCCCCCGGTCTGACATGCAGATGATACGTATTAGATAGCTGCACCTGTGTTCCGATCTGTTCCAGATCCTCTGTGGATACCGCCCCCTTTATCGCTGCCACCGTTCCCACATTCATAAATACCGGCGTCTGGATCACACCATGCACGGTCGTCATCTGTGCCCTTTTCGCGGCACCTTCTGTCTTTAAGATCTTGTATTCCACACTAATCCTCCATGTCATTCCACATCCAGCGGCTTCATACTGCCGCAGGCACAATTTTTACAAAACAAATAAATTCATTTATCTTTGCCCTTAAATATTATTTTAGTTGTAAATATACATTAATTGCATTATAATACAAGCTGTCATTGAAAACAAATATAAATTAATAACATATGGGCGGACACCAAAATGGATATAACAATGTTTGAAAAATTCAGTAAAATCTGCTCCAAAAAATTGCCAAAAGAAATCAATAAAATTTTGAAAGCTGCTAAAGGACAAAAAACTTGTGCGATTGGCTTTATTACAGTAGATGATTTTTATGGATTTTATCTGACATGGGATTACGGCAGCAGCATAAATGAATATTACACTTGGAAAAACAGCCTTAATCCGGATTTCCTATACCAGCCTCTTGTAGACATTGTTGATGCCTGCAAGGACATTGATTTTTGCAATCCGTCAGAGGAAAAGTGGGAATTTGCACAAACTCTGCTTTCTGTATTGGAAAAAAACATCAGACAGATCCCAGATGGCATATTCCACAAAAACGGGTTTGAAAGAGAAGATATTCTTTTCTTTTCAACAATGGGTGATGGCGACTATATCCAAGAGATGCTCGATGCATCCGTAAAAATGTTTAACACTCAGGAAACACTAAAAAAATACGGAATGATACAGTAATTACAACATCATGATAAAACTGTTTTAAGAAAGGATATTTTATACATTATGGCAGGTTCTACATTTGGCAGGCATTTTACGGTAACGACATGGGGGGAATCCCACGGTCCGGCGCTTGGCGCAGTCATTGACGGCTGTCCGGCGGGACTGCCCTTATCAGAAGAGGATATCCAGCCCTTCCTTGACCGCAGAAAACCCGGCACCTCAGCAGTCACTACCGCACGCAGGGAAGACGATGCGGTTCATATACTATCCGGCGTCTTTGAAGGAAAGACTACCGGCACTCCGATCTCCTTAATGATCAACAATACCTCCCAGCATTCCAAGGACTATGGCAATATCGCGGTTTCCTACCGTCCCGGACATGCGGATTATACCTATGACCGGAAATACGGTTTTCGCGACTACCGCGGCGGCGGACGCTCCTCCGGAAGGGAAACTGCCGGAAGGGTGGCTGCAGGCGCCATCGCTATGAAGATCCTGAATCAGCTTGGCATTACGATCAACGCCTATACCCGATCCATCGGCGATATTGAGATCAACGATGCCGCCATAGATCTTGCCTATGCCCGGTCTTCCGCCATATGTATGCCCGATCCTGAAGCAGAAAAGCTGGCACTGGATTATATCGCCGGATGCCGTGCTGAAAAAGACTCTGTCGGCGGCTGTATTGAATGTCGTATGGAAAATGCTCCTGCCGGAATCGGCGAACCTGTTTTTGATAAATTAGACGCTGCTCTTGGAAAAGCGCTCTTTTCCATAGGTGCAGTAAAAGCCGTAGAAATCGGCGCAGGCATCAAGGCATCCAAAATGCGCGGCAGCGAAAATAATGATGCGCTTTGTATGCAGGATGATCAAGTGGCTTTCAAAAGCAATCATGCCGGCGGCATCCTTGGCGGTATTTCCTCCGGTCAACCGATTATCATCCGCGCCTATGTAAAACCTACGCCCTCCATCTATCAGCCGCAGGATACCATCACCAAGGAGCATCAGAACACCGTCCTTACCATTGCCGGACGCCATGATCCCGTGATCGTTCCCCGTGCCGTTGTGGTGGTAGAATCCATGTGCGCCCTGACGCTTCTGGATCTGATGCTTTCCAACATAGGAGCCAGGATGGATCACCTTACCCGGATATACCACTCTTAAACCTACCAATAAATGATGCAGATGGTCACGATCACACTGACAATCGCCGTGATCATCATCGTCCTGACACGCATCTCCCTCTTGAATGGATTTGCCGGAACAACCTCCTCAAAATATACCAGCTTATCCAATTCCGTCCGCAGTTCTTCCGGTGTCATAGTAAGCTGATCTCCCGCAAGGTCACACTTCATCTGCGCCATCTGATCACGGTACATATAATAGACAGAGAGCATCCTGAGCAGTTTTTCTTCTTCAATGGCATAACTGATCTCTTCTTTCGGAAGTTCTTTTCGGTATGGATCATATTCTTCCAACGGCTTATTATCTGTGGGGTGATATTTACTGATCATCCAGATCACAAACGCCTTAATGAAAAAAAATACCAGAAACGGAAACAGACAGATATAACTGCCTTGTAAGAACAGTCCCATCGTCATTTTGGCTGCCGCCATCGTATTACCGACAACGCTTCCCGACGAGTATGTCGGTAAGATTGTTTCAACAATGATCAGCACCAGCGGCGCAACAATCAGCCCACCGCATATGATCATCTCACGTTTCAGAAGCCCGATGCGGAACCTGCAGTTCCTAAGCTGCCCCTCCGCTTTGGATATTTCCAGATCCAGATGTTCCTTTTCCGCTTTCCAGATAAACTCATGATAACAAGTATACATTAGATTTCTCCATGGTAACGAAAGAATCTTTGAGTGCGACAGCACGGCAGCCGCTTAGCGGCTGGATTCTTAAGTTTATTTTTCATCCATAACTTCAAGCCGGATGAACCGCCCTCCTACAACCTGTGAAATACGATACAGTTCGGCTGCATAATCTTGATTTCCTTTGCATTCATAACGAGCGTTCCTTTTTGGAGATCAACCGCAAAAAACGTCATAGTATTATTCTCATGATTTAAGGATACCAGATGTCTGTTATCCGGAAACATCATCGCATCCTTGGGGTAGCTTCCACTGATCGGCAGGCAAAGAAGCTTTTTCAGCATCCCTGTCTTTGTATCAATATTATAGATGATCACACTGTTATCCCCCGCATTTGAGCAGATCAGATAATTATTATCCCAGGAAAGCTTCAGCGCGCTTGCCGCGGCATCCCCTGCATGATAATCATTGAGCGTGGATATTGTCTGGATCTTTTCAAAATTAGGATTCCTGCCGTCCTCCGTATAATGATATACATCCACACAGTTCTTCACCTCATGGACGATATAGATAAACTGTCCGTCCTTTGAAGTCTTGATATGTCTCGGTCCGGAATACTGCTCCGAATGGACGATATCCGCCAGCTTCAATTTCCCCGTGGCATAGTCCAGCGCATATACCTTGATATGATCCATGCCAAGGTCGGCCGCCAAAAGATATTTATTGTCACGCGTCATCTTTACACAATTCACATGCGGACGGTAATTCCGATCCACAATACTACCGATGCCCTTATGATAGATCTCATCAGCGATCCCTAAGATACTGCCATCCTCCGCCAGCTTCATCACCGTGATCTTACCGTCATGATACCCTGCCACAAAGAGAAACTTATCATGATAATCGGTAGACAGATAACAGCCCCGCATACCGTTGATCGAAGAAGCCGAGATCGTCTTTAGATCGCCATCCGGCAGAATCCGATATGCCTCCACGCCATAATCGGTGATAGAATACAGACATTTCCGGTTATGGGATGTCGTCACATAGGAGGAATTGGAGATCCGAATCTGCGTCTTTTCCTGCATGGTCCCTTTCTCCACATCCACATCAAAGATCTTGATGCCATTCTTATCTCCCTGCGTATAACAGGATACATATGCCACGTATTTTTCACTCATAATCCTACCTCGCTTCCATCTCTACATAATCCCTATGCGTCCCCACATATTTATACGCAGGGCGGATGATCTTTCCCTTATTAACCAGCTCCTCCAGTCTGTGCGCGCTCCAGCCTGAGATACGCGAAATCGCAAAGATGGGAGTGAACAGTTCTTCCGGAATATTCAGCATGGAATATAAAAATCCGCTGTAAAAATCCACATTGGCACATACCGGTTTAAATAACCTCCGATGCTGTCCGATCAATCTTCCGGCAACCTTCTCCACCATATCATATAAAGCAAATTCCTTCATACGGTCTTTTTCTTCCGCAAGCTTTCTGGTGGATTCCTTTAAGATCTTTTCTCTCGGATCAGAATCCGTATATACCGCATGCCCCATGCCGTATATCAGCCCCGCCTGATCAAACGCCTCTTTATTCAATATCCTGATCAGATATTCTTCCACTTCCTTTTCATCCGCCCAATCCTTCACATTTTCCTTGATATTGGAAAACATCTGCTGTACCTTCAGATTGGCGCCGCCATGCTTCGGTCCTTTTAACGACGCGATGGAAGCCGCTACCGCAGAATAAGTGTCCGTACCTGTCGAAGTAACTACATGATTAGTAAAGGTCGAGTTATTGCCTCCGCCGTGATCCGCATGTAATACCAGCGCAATATCCAGCGCCGATGCCTCTAATGGTGTAAACTTACCATCCGACCGCAGCATGTTCAGTATATTTTCTGCCGTTGAATATTTCTTCTTCGGATTACGGATGATCAGGTTTTTATTCAGGTTATAATGACGATATCCGTGATATGCATAGACCGACATCAGCGGCAGCTTTCCAATCATCTGTAAGCACTGGCGCAGTACATTCGGCACGGAGATATCCTCCGGATCATCATCATAGGAATACAGGTTCAGCACTGCTTTCTGCAGGGAATTCATGACATTCACGCTGGGATTATGTAGGATGACATTCCTGACAAAATCCCCTGATAATTCCTGCAAGTCTGTCAGTATCGCAATAAAACTCTCAAACTGCTTCTTTGTCGGGAGCGCACCAAACAAAAGAAGATACGTCACTTCTTCAAACGCATATCTGCGGCTTCCGATCCCTTTTACAATATCCTCCACATCATATCCCTGATAATAGAGCTTTCCTTCCGCAGGGATCTTTAACCCGTTGACCAGCTGATAAGAAACCACATCAGAAATTTCCGTCAGTCCCGTCAGGACGCCTTTGCCATTGGAATCACGCAGCCCTCTCTTAACATCATATTCCGTATAAAGATTCTGGTCGATCTCACCGGACTTCATACAAAACTGCACCAGTTTATCAAAAAGCTCATTCCGGTTATCATTTAATTCCATCATAGAGTTCATAGCCCGCGCTCCTCTCCAGTATTATATGTGCTTATTTTACCGCACCCGCTCCGGGAATCCCACCTTCTTCTGCACCTTCCGCAGCGTCTTTAAAGCATAATATTCCGCTTTCTCCGCATTTTCTTTAATGATACTGTCAAGATATCCCTTATCCTTTTCCAGCTCCGCGAACCGTTCCTGTAGAGGTTTTAGGATCGCCACAACAGCTTCGCCAACCGCCATCTTGAAATCGCCGTACCCTTTGCCATCAAACTCTCTTTCAATCTCAGCAGATGTCTTACCGGTACATGCACCGTAGATATCGATCAGATTTCTGATGCCAGGCTGTTCCTCGCAGTATCTGACACATCCCTCTGAATCCGTCACGGCTCGTTTAAATTTCCGCATGATTGTATCGGGCTCATCCATCAGATAAACAGAGGCATTGGCATTCTCATCAGATTTTGACATCTTCTTTTCCGGCTCCTGCAGACTCATGATCTTTGCCCCCGTCTTGCCAAGATACGGTTCCGGGATCGTAAATACGTCACCATAAATTGCATTAAACCGCTGCGCAATATCCCTTGTGATCTCCAAATGCTGCAGCTGATCCTTGCCCACCGGCACCACATCCGCCTGATACAGCAGGATATCTGCCGCCATCAGCACCGGATAAGTGAACAGCCCCGCATTGATATTATCCGCATGCTTTGAGGCCTTATCTTTAAACTGTGTCATACGGTTCAATTCCCCCATATAAGTAAAACAGTTTAAGATCCATGCCAGCTCCGCGTGTCCGCTGACATGGGACTGATAATAAAGGCAGTTTTTCTTCGGATCAAGCCCTGCCGCAATGTATAAGGTCAGCAGCTTTCTTGCGCGCTGCCTCAGCTCCGCCGGATCCTGTCTGACCGTAATGGAATGAAGATCCACCACCGAATAAAAACACTCATATTCATCACATAGCGACACCCAGTTTTTCAATGCTCCCAGATAATTGCCAAGCGTAAGGTTTCCCGTCGCCTGCATACCGCTGAACAATACTTTTTTATCTCCGATCATCACTCTTTGCCACCTTTCCGTTTATGATTACCTTTATTTTTTAAAATATATTTTCTGATATACGCCCGTGTATAACGCTCGCCTTTTTCCGCGTTCATGGTCAACAGCTTCTCCAGCATCCGTTTCGTATAAGGATGCAGAAACGCATCAATATTCCCCTTCCGGTAATATTCCAGCGGATCTGATGATTTATATGAGCTGCCATGATAAACCTTGCATGCCGCCACACGGTCCATGAACATCTCCACAATATAGCGATCCGGCATCTTTGCGGGCACGATCTTTACGCCGGTTCCCTCTTTCTCCCTGACCGGATAATCCAGCCAATATTCATAATGATGCCGGTTCCTTCCTTTATGATGAAGCCATGCCGAGGAATAGCCGAGCGCCTCACGCTCCGCATTGTTCGGACTGCGGTCGCCCTGCCAGTATTTTGCGCCTACCATAAACTCGGACGGCATATATTTGGAAAGATCATGCGTCAGTCCCTGCCAGTACAGTCCCACCGCAAAGCATCCTTTCCGCACGTACCATCGGTGGATCGTAATTGTCTTAAAATGATTCCATGCGTTCATATTCCAGCTCCATATTGCGAATAATCATTACAGCCACCAAAAAATCAGACGATCCCTGCACGGTTGACTGTCATTCCTGTCAATAATAGCACAAAAACGCTTGCTTTCCAACCTATATTTTTATAAAATAATTAAAAAGAACTATTGAGAGTTTCGCATTTACCAGAATCCTAAATATATTCATGAAAGCGAGGTACAAATACTATGTCAATCAATAAAAATCCCGACAATGACGAAGAAATGTATGTTGACTTAGATCTGGATGACGGCACCGTCACCTGCTCCATCGTTGCGATCTTTTCCGCCGCAGGCAAGGATTATATTGCCCTGCTTCCTTTGGATGAGAATGGTGAAAATGCAGATGGAGATGTCTGGATCTATGGTTATAAGGAAGACCCCGAACATCCGGAGACGGAACCGGAAATCCTTTATATTGAAGATGAAGAAGAATATGAAATCGCCGCAGACGCATTTGACGAATATCTGGACGCGCAGGAATTTGATGAATTAATAGAAGGAGCAGGAGAAGAAAGCGGGGACGACTGATCCGGTCTGTTTATACGCGCATACCAATCTCTTTCAAAAACCGGCTCGGCATCAGCCGGTTTTCTTTTGTCTTTTTGACATAAAATAAAAACAGCTTTTCCTTTGCCCTCGTCATTGCCACATAAAACACCCTGCGCTCCTCTTCCAGCTCCTTTGGCGCAGCCGCTTTCTTTTGTGGTACATTTCCCTCATTGACATCAGGCAGGATCACGATCTTATATTCCAATCCCTTCGATCCGTGCATCGTGATAAGCGATACTGCATCTGCATCCTCCGACGGTTCTTCCGTACGCTCCAGATTCTGTTGATAGGCGTCTAACATATCAAGCCATGTGGAAAAGCTTTCCGTCCCCTTCGCACTGTCCTGGATCTGATCCAGCTTCTCCATATCCTCCGCATAGTTCCTGCGCTTTTCCCTCGCATTCTGAACTACCCACTGATCGTAACCCATCCCCTTGCGGATATAATTGATGGCAGCATACGGCTCCATCCTCCGTATCTGCAAAAGATCATATTGCAGCCGCTTCAAATGCATGATCCTGCTCTTCCCAAGTCCCGGCAGTCCAAGCATCCTGTCAATACTCACCTCTTCCGATACCATATCGCGCCGGATATAACGCACCGGCTTATTCATAAACCGCAGGAAATATCCTCTTTTTGTTTCCCCATGCGCGAAATGAAGCATGGCAAGGATATCCAACGCCATCGGGTCTTCAAACAGACTCTTTGTCCTTTCCTTCAGCCAGAAAGGGATCTGTTCCTGTGACAATTTCTGCGCCAAAAAAGAGGCGCTTAGATTTGTACGGAACAATATTGCAATATCCCTATAATCCCCATACTGTCGGTAAGCCTTAATCAACGTAACGATCTCTTCCGCCTCCGCTTCCTTGGAATCGCTGCCTGTCAGTATGACATCCCGATCTCCCTCTTTCTTAGCGCGCAGCTTTTTTATAAATCGGTTTTTATTATGATCGATCAGCTTGACCGCGCTCTTTACAATCTGTTCCGTACAACGGTAATTTTCCTTTAAAAGCACAGTCTCACTATCCTGATATTCTTCAGGGAAGCCCAGCATGATCGACGGATCGGATCCCCGAAATCCATAGATCGATTGATCGTCATCTCCAACGACAAACAGATTGTTCCGCGGCGCCGAAAGAAGCTTAACCACCTCGTACTGCATCCTGTTGATATCCTGAAATTCATCAATCAGTATATACCGATAGATATCCCGCCACATGGCAAGCAGCTCCGGCTGCTTTTGCAGCAGCTGACGGCACAGCAGAACCATATCATCAAAATCGAGCTTTCGTTTCATCCGCATCCTATTCTGATAATCGTCAAAAATCTTCTGAAAACATCCGTCCGGCAGGTATGCCGCCTGAAAACCATCCGGCAGCAGTCCCTCATTTTTAATCTTACTAATATCATTTAAAAGCAGCGGAATATAAGAGTCCCCGCTTTCTTCTTCCTCCAGATTTTGTTCCAATGCTTCTTTTAAATATTCTCTTTTTTCTTTTTCCGTGATTATAGCGGACTGTTCATAATGATAAGATCGTTTTAGGATTTGAAAATAGATTGCGTGAAATGTTCCAAATGTGACATTCTGACCGATGCCGCCCATCAGACGTTCAAACCGCTCCTGCATCTCCAGCGCTGCCGCTCTGGTAAAGGTAATCACCAGAATCTCCTCCGGCGGAACTCCATAATGCTCTACCAGATACTGTATCCGATGAGTGATCACAAAAGTCTTGCCGCTTCCGGGACCCGCAAGCACCATCATGGGACCGTCCCCATGATGGATCGCCTGCAGCTGTTCTTTACTTGCTGCCATACTGCTCCTCCTTTATTCGATAGAAAAAACCTCCACAACATCTTCCTTTCTGGAATTTTCTGTATCAATCCCTAAAAATACGGGTGTCTTACATCTGATCAGAGCCTCTATTTTGATACTCTCCAGATCCACAGCCGCATCCTCCTCAAAGGAACCAATTCCCAGACATTCCCTTCCGTCTGCCTGCAGGGTAAGCTTGGTATATTTTGAAGTTATCTTTATACCGCCTCCATGGTTACCAATCAGCAGACATTTCTTTCCGCTAAGTGTAATGAATATCCCTGCGTTTTTCACTTCTATACTTCCCGTACCGCTGCCGAGCGTGCCAAATCCTGCAAGTTCATTTCCGGTTCCATGGATCTCTATGCCGACGCTGTCAGCCATGAAATTCTGCGGTCCCTTCCAAGCGCCCACGACCGCTCCTTTCGTAAATGCAATATTGGCTGCAAAGTTACACTCCTTCAGTTCTATCGGTGTCTCGCCTTCCAGCACGCCGATACCGATCCCTTTGCCCGCATTCATATCCAGAATGATCTTACCCGCATGGATCAGCAGCGCCTTTGCCGTCTTTCCTCCGATTCCGATTGCGACATTGCTGTTACAATTGATCCTGATCGTACCGGACATACGGTTTTCAATCTGACCACAGTCATTATTTTCATCATTGCCGATTCCATAAAAGCTGGTTCTGTTTGAACGTATTTCCAGGGTGCCTGTCCCTTCCAGAATCAGGCTGGCGCTTTTCGGCACCCGGATACCGCCTTCCAGCAATTCGTTCCCATTCTCTGTCACAAGCGTCAAAGCTGCTCCTTCCCCCACATCAATACATGGCGAACCGTCGCCGCTTCGCAGCCTGACATCCGTAATCGTCAGACGGCAATGGGTATTTTCCTTAATTTTGATCGAAACGCTTGCTACAAAATCCGGATTGCCGACGATCTTCATCTCCGATTCCGCCACAACGATACCTGTATAATTCTTTAATGCAAGCTGCATCAGATTCAGTACAGGATCTGTAGCGGCAAGATATACTCTCTTCCGAAACGTCTCATAACGCTCCTGATTGGCCAGTATGATCTCCGCGCGGCAGGATTCACTAATCTGTCCTGCAATCTCAAAGGCGGGACGAGCCGTATAAAATCCCTGGATCAGATCGACATCCATCCTGATCAGCGCTTTGAGCTCATCTAATGTCTCCACACCCTCCGCCAAAGCCATAAACCCGTTATCGTGGGCAAATTCTATAATATTCTTGACAAAATGCTGCTTCTTTGGTTCCTGATGGATATCGCTGATCAGCATCCGGTCAATCTTGACATAATTCGGCAGATACTTCAAAAGATTGACCGTATTGGAATAACCGGTGCCGAAATCATCGATCGCCACTTCAAATCCATTACTGTCGCTTCTTCCTAACAAAATTCCGATCTCACCGTCATCCGACTCTGTCTGCTCCGTTATTTCAATAACAACATTATCAAAAATATCTTTATACTTATGCTTTAATTTGTCAAAATCGCCCTCTTTTAGAAAATACCCCGGTATGCTGTTGACAAAGATCTTCTTTCCTTTAAGAATTTCCTTATTCTGGTGAACCAGTTTAAAAACATTGTTCAATGTAGCATATTCAATATGATACAGCCGCTTCTCAATCGTCGCATATTTTAAAATCGTCAGCGGTGATACCGGTCTGTCTTTCGGAGATCTCATCAAAGCCTCATAAGCAAAGATATCACCTGTCCTCGCACTGACAATCGGCTGAAACGCGTATAAGAACAGATTTCTGTCCATGATATCCTTGACCGTTTCATGATCCTCTCTGCTGTATTCCTCCTGCGATACGGCACTCCCCTGCCTGGTTTGACTGCGTCTGCTGTTCTTCTGCACGTTTTTCTTGGCAAACACTTCATCCAGAAGATCCATTTCATTAGTGATCTGCTCCGGCTTAACGCTGATGTAGCCATAATTTAATTCGATCGTATATTCCTTTCCTGAGATCCTGTTATATTCGCTAAGATGTCCGTTGAGCTTTTCAACAAGATGCATTGCCACGCTTTCCCCGTCAGCGGTTGCATAACTGGCAATTACAAATTCATCTGTCCCCAGACGCGCGCAGACCGCTTTTTCCGACACACCCTGCTGCAGGATCTGCGCTACCGCTTTGATCGCATGGTCTCCTTCCGAATGTCCATATACGTCATTGATATTGCTCAGTCTGTCGATATCAAGACATCCGATAAGCAATTCCTTCTCCTGACTCCTGCAGTAGTCCACCAGCTGCGTCAGTTCATAGCGGAATCCCTCCGCATTGAGCATACCTGTCAGAATATCGCCGTGCTGCATCTTTTTCATATTCTCATTGGCGTTGACCAGCATATTATTCGCAAAAATCAGTCGTTTTTCTACTCTGTACCGCGCCAGAACCCGTCCGAAATTATGGACGATCCTGTCGATCTTATAATATTCATTATCATAATCTTCCGCGCAGAGGATCACATACCCGAAATGCTGATGACGATACCGAACCGGCGTTATGATCAGCGGCATCCCTCTGTTGAACTCATTCTCCAAGCCCGGGATCGGCTCTCCCAGGAAAAAAGAAGTCCACTGAGAGGACTGTGCTCTTGAATCCGCAAGAATAAAATATTTTTCTCCTGTTCTCGGCCAGCGGTCTTCCCTGCCTTCCAAAAAAACATCCTGCATAAACGAATCCTTGACACAGAATATGGAATCCCGCAGCATGTATTCGGAGAATACATCCGCGATCTCCTTGATTCCATTGGTTTTTAAAAGATTATCCGTCAGTCCGTAAAGGCTCTGTTCATGAATCATGCTGTCATACAGGTTCTGGTATAGATTGTTGATCGTCAAAAGCGCTGCTCCCGTCGTATACTCCACAGCCCTGCATATGACAATATCATCAACCGGCATCTCTTCCTGCAGTCTTCTTTCATCTAAGGCATCCCCACCCGTCTTCTCCAGAGCATCCAGTATTCCGTCTATAAACTCCATATAATCAATAAAGCAAGCCGTAAAGTTCAGTCCTATTGTCTGCGCGCGGGATGCCTCCCCACAACAGGCAACCTTCACTTCATCGGGCACCTGATAACCGTTTCTGCGCAATTGGTGGCAAACGTAATTCGCAACATTTTCATTTTCACAGAAATATACATCCGAAATCTCCTCTCCGGATAATGACGGAAGGGCTTTTTTCAGCTCCCGCATCGGCATATGAAAAATCTTTCCGTCACTGATTCCCTGTTCCAAAAGATGATTACGGTAATATGAGCCTGTTAATCCCTCATCTTCCTTTCCAGACACGTAAGTAACGCTTTCATATCCATACTTCTCCTTAAAAAAACGAAGGATTTTTTTGACAGAATGTTCCATGACAAAATTAAGCTCCACAGCCCCTTTTGCACTGCCGTTCCATACAAAAGCCGGAACGCCCGCCTCTACAGCCTGTCCTGCAATGATATCCAGCACGTCCTGCACCCCGATACCGCCAGCGTCAATAAACAGCGCATCCAGATGCTCCGGCCGCGTAAGATTAGCAATTACAGGAAACATATCCTTTTCCAAAACATCTTTCCTTTTTTCGAAATCAATATCATCTATGTAATACGTCAAAAGGCGGTATCCCCTTGACCGCACCTTTTCGTGAATCGCTTTCAGCTTCTGCCAGTGCTCTTCCACCTTGATTTTAGCAATACATAATCCGATCAGCTTTTTTCCCTTCATGTCTGTAACCCCTTGTCAAATGCTTTGCTTTTTAATACCCATTCTTTACCAGTGTAACACACCTTTACATTTTTTACCACTAAATAAACTTAAATTTCAACAAAGTAATAGAATAAAAATTTTTTAAATATTCTATATTTTTCTCTTTTCATTTTCCATCAACTACTATATAATGTATTGAGAAATCATTATGGAACGAAACGAACTACTATATCTAGGAGGAGTATTATGCCAAAGCGTACTGATATCAACAAGATCCTTATCATTGGTTCAGGGCCTATCATCATCGGACAAGCCTGCGAGTTTGACTATTCCGGCACACAGGCCTGCAAAGCCCTTCGCAGTCTCGGTTATGAGATTGTCCTTGTCAATTCCAATCCCGCAACGATCATGACCGATCCGGAGATTGCCGATGTCACCTATATTGAACCGTTAAATGTCGAAAGACTTACACAGATCATCGCAAAGGAACGTCCTGATGCTGTTCTCCCCAACCTTGGCGGACAGTCAGGACTTAATCTTTGTTCAGAGCTTGCCTCGCAGGGCATTCTGGAGAAATATCAGGTCAAGGTCATCGGCGTTCAGATCGACGCAATTGAACGCGGCGAAGACCGGATCGAATTTAAAAAGGCCATGAACGCCATCGGGGTGGAAATGGCGCGAAGCGACGTTGCCTACAGTGTGGAAGAGGCATTGAATATCGCGGAAACCCTCGGTTACCCTGTAGTCCTGCGTCCCGCCTATACGATGGGCGGCGCCGGCGGCGGTCTGGTTTATAATAAAGAGGAATTAAAAACCGTCTGCGCCAGAGGGCTTCAAGCCAGTCTTGTAGGACAGGTCCTTGTAGAAGAATCCGTCCTCGGCTGGGAAGAATTAGAGCTTGAAATCGTCCGTGACGCAGACAATAATATGATCACGGTCTGCTTTATCGAAAATATTGACCCTATCGGCGTACATACCGGCGACTCCTTCTGCTCCGCTCCCATGCTGACCATCTCAGAAGAATGTCAGAAACGTATGCAGGAACAGGCATACCGTATTGTTGAATCCATAGAAGTTGTGGGAGGAACCAATGTACAATTTGCGCACGATCCTGTCAGTGACCGGATTATCGTTATTGAAATCAATCCGAGAACTTCCCGGTCTTCCGCCCTGGCATCCAAAGCAACCGGCTTCCCCATTGCATTGATTTCCGCCATGCTTGCCTGCGGCCTCACCTTAAAGGATATCCCCTGCGGTAAATACGGCACCCTTGATCAATATGTGCCAGGCGGTGATTATGTCGTCATCAAATTTGCGCGCTGGGCATTTGAAAAGTTTAAAGGCGTGGAAGATAAACTGGGTACGCAGATGCGCGCTGTTGGCGAGGTTATGAGTATCGGTAAGACTTATAAGGAAGCCTTCCAGAAATCTATCCGGAGTCTGGAAAACGGGCGTTCCGGTCTTGGTTATGCCAAGAACTACCATGATATGGACAAGGAGCAGCTCCTAAAGCTCTTGATTTATCCCTCCAGCGACCGTCATTTCATCATGTATGAAGCATTGCGTCATGGAGCTTCTGTTGAAGAGATCTATCAGCTGACCAAGGTAAAACACTATTTTATCGAACAGATGAAGGAGCTGGTTGACGAAGAAGAAACGNTNCTTACTNTCCACGGTTCTCTTCCCACTGACGATCTGCTGATCCAGGCAAAGAAAGATGGTTTTTCCGATCTTTACCTGAGTAAGATCCTTGCAGTTTCTGAGGATGAGATCCGCAATAAACGTATTTCCCTTGGCGTAGAGGAAGCATGGGAAGGCATCCATGTCAGCGGCACGCAAGAAAGCGCTTATTATTATTCTACCTACAATGCGCCGGACAAAAATCCGGTCAATGAAAATACAAAGAAGATCATGATCCTCGGCGGAGGTCCTAACCGCATCGGTCAGGGTATTGAGTTTGACTACTGNTGCGTCCANGCCGCNNTNGCTTTAAAAAAGCTTGGATTTGAAACNATCATTGTCAANTGTAATCCGGAGACCGTATCCACGGACTATGATACCTCCGACAAGCTCTATTTTGAGCCGCTTACCTTAGAAGATGTTTTAAGNATCTANCANAAAGAAAANCCNCTNGGTGTNATTGCGCAGTTCGGCGGACAGACGCCGCTGAACTTAGCTTCCGATCTGGAAAAGAACGGCGTCCGTATCTTAGGCACTTCTCCTTCTGTCATCGATCTGGCGGAGGATCGGGATCAGTTCCGCGCCATGATGGATAAACTGGGCATCCCCATGCCGGAATCCGGTATGGCAACGACCGTGGAGGAAGCCCTCTCNATCGCCCAAANGATCGGCTATCCTGTTATGGTGCGCCCCTCTTATGTCCTTGGCGGGCGCGGCATGGAAGTTGTTTATGACGATCAGAGTATGGAAGAATATATGGCCGCGGCTGTCGGCGTCACTCCNGACAGACCGATCCTNATTGACCGNTTCTTAAATCATGCNCTGGAATGTGAGGCGGATGCCATCAGTGACGGCACGCACGCTTTTGTTCCCGCAGTTATGGAACATATCGAACTGGCAGGCGTACATTCCGGCGACTCGGCATGCATCATCCCGTCNGTCCATATTTCCGAAGATAATGTTGCCACCATTAAAGAATATACCAAAAAGATTGCGGAAGAAATGCATGTCCGCGGTCTGATGAATATGCAGTACGCAATTGAGAATGATAAGGTTTATGTTCTGGAAGCCAATCCCCGTGCATCCAGAACCGTTCCGCTGGTATCCAAGGTATGCGATATCCGCATGGTGCCTCTTGCAACGGATATCATCACATCGGAGCTGACCGGACGTCCGTCGCCGGTGCCGGAATTAAAAGACCGCACCATTCCTTATTACGGTGTGAAAGAAGCTGTCTTTCCGTTTAATATGTTCCCGGAAGTCGATCCGGTACTTGGTCCGGAGATGCGTTCCACCGGCGAGGTACTGGGACTTTCCACCTACTATGGAGAAGCATTTTATAAAGCGCAGGAGGCAGCGCAGTCTCCGCTTCCGCTTGAGGGTACGGTTCTTATCTCTGTCAACCGCAAGGATAAAAAAGAGATTGCCGAAATTGCAAAACTGTTTGCAGAAGACGGATTTAAGATCCTTGCAACGGGCACGACCTGCGAGGTAATCCGCGAAGCCGGAATTGAGGCAGAACATATTCTGAAATTATATGAAGGCCGTCCGAATGTTCTGGATGCGATCACCAACAGCGAGATCGACCTGATCATCAACTCTCCCGTGGGCAAGGACAGCGTCAACGACGACAGTTACTTAAGAAAGGCCGCCATCAAGGGCAAGATCCCTTACATGACCACCATTGCAGCGGCACGGGCAACCGCAAAGGGCATCCACTATGTGAAGACAAAAGGAAATGGCGAGATCAAGTCCCTGCAGCAGCTGCATAGTGAAATTCAATAAAAAATACGGATAATCCACTCAAAAACAGGTTGCCATGTAAATGGACAGCCTGTTTTTAATTAGAAAACACATTTTTAAACATTAAACGCACCGGATTTGCGCTCGAAAAAGCATTATCTGTTGCAAATCCATGCATAAACTCCGGCATTGATTATCAGCTTAATTTATCGATTGCCAGACGGATACGTTTCAGACTCTCTTCTTTCCCCAGCACTTCCATGATCTCCGTTGCTCCGGCCGGCGTCATCTGCTTACCGGAGACAGCGGTACGGATCGGCCACATCACATATCCATTCTTATACTCTTTTTCCTGCACATAGGCAAGAAGCGTCTGATACAGATTATCATTGCTGTAATCATCCGTTCCTTCCAGGATCGGAAGCACATCCTTAAGCACTGCCAGCGAGCTTTCCGCATTCGTTTTCATCTTCTTATGGGTGTACATTTCAATATCATACTCCGGCAGCTCGTTGAAGAAATCAACGAGTTCTTTAATATCCGGAAAAACCTCGATCCTTGTCTTTACCATCATGGCAATCTTTCTCTGATCCAATCCGTCTTTCAGATATTGATCCAGATACGGCTTTGCCATCTCAAAAAACTTTTCGTCCTCCATCGCCTTTAAGTATTCCCCATTCATCCAGCGAAGCTTTGTATAATCAAATACCGCAGGGGATTTACTCATATGACGATAGTCAAATGCCTTTACCAGTTCTTCCAAAGTAAAGATCTCACGGTTCTCCTCCGGCGACCAGCCAAGCAGCGCCACAAAATTCACAACTGCCTCTGTCAGGAATCCCTGTTCAATCAGATCCTCATAAGAGGAATGACCGCATCGCTTAGACAGCTTCTTATGTTCTTCATCTGTGATCAGAGGACAGTGCACATAGACCGGCACTTCCCAGCCAAATGCATCATACAGGCGGTTATACTTCGGAGAGGAAGATAGATATTCATTTCCCCTGACAACATGGGTGATCCCCATCAGATGATCATCCACCACATTGGCAAAGTTATAAGTCGGATAGCCGTCCGATTTGATCAGGATCATATCGTCCAGCTCCGCATTGTCTACCGTAACGTCCCCATAGATCTCATCATGAAAAGTAGTCGTCCCCACAGTCGGATTGTTCTGCCGGATCACATAAGGCTTNCCTTCGGCNAGNTTCTTCTCNANNGTTTCNTTTGNCAGAGANAGGCAGTGCTTATCATACACCGTGATCTCCTTNCCGTCCCCNCCTACGTTTTGATTCAAAGANGCCAGACGCTCCTTGTCACAGAANCAGTAATAGGCTTCCCCTTTTTCGATCAGCTCTTTCGCATANTTNANGTAGATACCCTCTTTCTGCCTGTCGCTCTGCACATAAGGTCCGCAGCCCTTATCCTTATCAGGTCCNTCATCATGAAGNAGTCCNGTCTTCTCCANCGTCCTGTAGATAATATCCACTGCGCCCTCTACATAACGCTCCTGATCAGTATCCTCAATCCTTAAGATAAACTCTCCGCCCTCATGCTTGGAGATCAGGTATGCATACAGCGCAGTCCTAAGATTTCCCACATGCATACGCCCCGTAGGACTTGGGGCAAACCTTGTTCTAATCTTTGTCATTTTCTCATATCTCCTCTCTTGATATACCGTTCATATTTTTTTGCGAATCTCTTTTTTGGCAGAGTGTCGTTGTGCACATTGTAATTCCAACGCAGACACGCTCCCGCTCCGTGAAAAACGCAGCGGCACTAAGATGCCAAAATACGGCACCTAAGTGCCGGCGTTTTTCAAAGGTCTGCTTATGGAATATACAATATGCCCAACTCGTCTGTCGAGAATAGAAATTTTTTTGTTTCTGCCAATGAGGTTTACATAACCTGAAGCTTGAACATTTATGTTCCAAAAATGATTTCATTTATGATGTTTTTGGAACATAAATGTTCAAGCAAAGAGTTATGTAAGCCGGATGTTATGACATCGGAAAGTATGATATCAAAGCATCCTACAGAATATTAGTATTTACGCCTCAGGAACCAGATGTTAAATCCCGCCAGCACCAGTCCGCCGGGAATGATCCCGATCAGCAGTACGGAAAAGACGCTTCTTGCCGTGGAATCCATAAGGATCGGATCATAGGTAAACGGCTTGGGCGGAATGATGCTGACTTTTTCCTCACCCATCAGCTTATTAACCGCTTTCATAAATACATTAAAATTATTGCCTCCCACCGCCTCATTCATATCCGACCGCAGCAGATACTCTGATGAAAATACCGCGATTTCGCTCAGCCCCTCCGGATAAACCTTAGCGGCATATGCGCCTAAGATAAACGGTCCCATCACGGGAGCTGTCTCATCCACGTCCATATTATAACTGGTGGTGGAATACGCATATTCCGTTGTAGTAAGAAACGCAAGCAGCGAGGCATCCGAAAGTGTTTCTTCCGCTTTCATCCCCTTGGAATACGGCATATAGACATATTGAGTACGATAAACGGAATAAATATCCTCCGTAATTTCCGTATCTTTGATATCCGGCAGCAGAAGATACTGCTGTTCGTTATAATAACTGCTTCCCTCCTCCATCACAAGTCCCGGGCACACGGTAAGGCCATATGGCCGCAAAAGCCGGTAATAATTGGACAACTCTCCGGAATCACTGAACGCCACGACAATCATTGCATTGCCGCCCTGATGAAGATAAGCTTCGATCTTTGCCAGATCATCCTCATTATAATCCCGCAGCGGCGCGATCATAAAAAGACAGGAAGCATCCTCCGGTATGGCATCATAGGTCAGAAGATTGATTGTCTCCATTTCATAATTAGCGTTAGCGATTAGGGAAGCCAGCGTCGTGTCCAGCTCCAATTCATCATGCCCGGCGATACAATAGATCTTGGAAACTGCATCTCCCGTGACATGCTCTATCGCAGATACCAGACTTCCTTCTCCGTCATAACCGGTCACCTCATAACCAACTACTTCATACTCACCGGTTATATAATTGACCTGTCTTAAAATTTCACTCTGGTAACATTCATTATACGCAACTACCTTATGCCTGTCACCGCATACCACGATCACGCTGTTGTCCATAGGCATCGTATCTGTATAGGATGCATAAAAATAGGGATTTTCCGTGGGGGATACATTAATGACCGTAATCAGGTCTGAGTTCTCATCCATTGCCTTCAGCGTAAAATGCAGCGTTTCGTCCATTGCTGAAGAATCGGCAAGATAATACATCGTCACCGGCTGATCCAATGTCTCCAGATATGCTTTTGTTTCAGGCAAAAGCGAATAAAGACGATTATAGGTGATATCCAGCGTAGTGTATTCGCCGGGCAGCATACCTACGCCAATATTGACCGCAATGATCACAAGGATCATGATCACAACGCCCGAAATATTTCCGACCGCCTTACCGATTCCGTGCGTCGCCACGCGCCAGCGGCGCTTCAAAATCACAAATCCGGTCAGGAACAGGCACAGAAAGATGACAGATACATAATACAAGATTTCCGGAAGATATATCATTCCGTTTAAACCATAATTTAAAAAATATGAGGTAATATTAAACACCTGCAGAATATCGGTGACCACATTACCGTTAGGGCTGATCAGATTACAGATCCCCTGCATCATTGCACCTAACAACAACGTAAAAAATGTCAGCACCGCCGCAATGATCTGGCTCTCCGTCAGCGCCGACAAAAAAGCGCCGATCGCTATACAGGCGATGCCAAAAAGCCAGAAGCTGATGATCGCAACATAATTTTCCCCCATCGGAACCGATCCATACACTCTTAATACCAGCGGATAAAAACAGAGGATCAAAAGCATTCCGGAAAAAATAGTGACCAGCGCCATATATTTTCCAAAAATGATCTTCCACACAGACACCGGAGCCGTATATAGCAGCTGATCCGTCTTTGTTCTTGCTTCCTCGGAAAATATTTTCATCGTTAAGATCGGTACGCTGAGGAGAAAGATCATCAGGATCGCACTAAGCACGTAAGACAGATACGGATATCCTGCCATCATGCCATAATATCTGAAATTCCATCCTGCAAAGAAAAGGTTGACTGCCAGAAATAACCATCCGATCATGGAGCGGAAATAGGAAGCCAGTTCCTTTTTATATACTGCCAACATAACTTATTCTTCCCTCCCATCATCCGGCGTTTCCAAGTCATACGCCTCATTCGTCAGTTTCAGGTATACATCCTCAAAAGAAATCTCCTCCACGTTTAATTCCAGAACGATCAATCCGCTTTCAGAGCATTTTACAAAGATTTCTTCCCTGATATCCCTGCCTGCCTCTGCCGTGATCCCGATTCGGCAGGATTCCGTACTTTCTTCCAGCATCTTTTTTTCTTCGATCCCTTCTATCCGTCCGATCACCTTCTCCGCATTGCTGGAATTCCCTTTCACCACAAGGGTCAAACGCTGTTTTTCATTGTATTGCTCTACCAGATGATCGATACTGTCATCGGCTGCGATCTTACCTCTGGAAACAATGATCACATGATCGCAGACCGCCCTGACCTCACTTAAAATGTGCGTGCTCAATATGACCGTATGCTCCTCACCCAGTCTTCTGATCAGATCACGCACTTCCACGATCTGCTTCGGATCCAGACCGACCGTCGGTTCATCTAAGATGATGATTTTAGGATCTGCCAAAAGCGCCTGCGCCAGTCCCACACGCTGCTTGTACCCTTTGGAAAGATTCCTGATCAGCCGTTCCTCTACCNCCTCAAGCTTTACGGTTTCAATGATCCTATGGNTCTTATTCATCCTTTCAATCTTATCGATCCCCTNCAGCTCCGCCGCAAATTTCAGATATNCCATNACNGTCATATCCGGATATAACGGCGGGANNTCCGGCAGATAGCCGATCAGCTTCTTTGCCTTTTCAGGAGATTTCATCATGCTGATATCGTCGATCAGTACAGANCCTCTCGTCGGCGCAAGATATCCTGTGATCATATTCATCGTCGTAGATTTCCCTGCACCGTTGGGTCCCAAAAAGCCATATACGCATCCGTCTTCCAACTCAAATGAGATATCGTCTACAGCACAATAATCTCCGTATTTTTTTGTCAGATGTGTTACTTTGACCATATTAATCTCCCTGCCGCCTTCGGCGGTTCAAATTAGAAATGAAAAAAACTTCCGCCAAAAAGCATACTATGAACCATTGATATAATATCTGCAAAACAAAAAATTGCTTTTTCAGCTGCTAAGGACAATGGATATATTCCTGCATATCGTCCCATTTTGCAGCGATCTCATATGCCTCAGGCGCATCTTCCTTTAGACGGTTCAGACATTTGATGCAGAAGCGCTCCCGCTCCGTATAATTAAATCTGAGCACGTTCTTATGCCCCCAGATATGGGTAAATGCCTGCTGTCTGTCCAACTCCTCCATGGCGGGAACAAATGGCGTAACAAACCGTCCCTCCCTTGCGGCGCACATGGGCAGAAGCCTTTGCTCCGCAAATACCATATGGCATAGATTTTCCTGTTCTTCCATGCAGTTTAGCATAAACCGCTGCGCTTCCTCCACATACCGGTCTTTCAGCTTTCCGTCCCTGAAATAGAGAAGCGCCGTATTGCATGGAAGGACATTCCAGTTTAATGCCGGATCAAACTGATATTCCGGTTTCATCCTGAAAAATTCCCTTCCCGGATAGATCTCCTCCCGCAGCGGCTCCTCATGGATCACGCAGACATCCCTTCCCTGAAAAAAGGCACTCATATCCTGCCATACAATGAGATCCAGATCAATCATCGCCACAGGAGCAGAAGCCTGTTTTAATGCCTCCAGCTTCCCTGCCGCCCAGAATACCGTAGGATTGATCCGTTCATCCACCTCCATGACCGTCACTCCCGCATCAAAAACAGGCAATAACCCCATATCCTCCAGAAATACTATTGCCTGTTCATCCGCGATCATCTGCACAGAACCATTGAGCTTTTTCCACTCCTCCGCGGAAAGCAGAAGCGTAATTTTCTCAAAATCCTGCATATAATATTTTTTTTCTTTTTTTTGTGCAAAAAATGGTTTTGACCATATGGAATAAAATCCATTCACAATGCGAGTCTCTTTTCAGCGTCTATTATCGTCTTACCAAATCAAATCCAAACCATAACCAAGCGTGCCGTCTACCATATTATCCTCTTCCATAAAATATATATCCATTTCATTCACAGCATAATAACCAAGCTCCCCGTCGTCTTCCGGCAGCCTTCCATAACCGTCTGCCCAATCCCAACGGCTACCCGATAAGTTGCGGTAGCTGCCTCCTATTCCACGGTAACTTCCTGATAAGCCGCGGTAGCTGCCTCCTATTCCACGGTAACTTTCTGATAAGCCGCGGTAGCTGCCTCCTATTCCACGGTAACTTCCTGATAAGCCGCGGTAGCTGCCTCCTATTCCACGGTAACTTCCTGATAAACCGCGGTAGCTGCCTCCTATTCCTCGGTAACTTCCTGATAAGCCGC
>WFLX010123661.1_pt1 | contig 57079 bp, 46 predicted proteins | sample 4967041 | NCBI WGS metagenome assembly WFLX01 (sample SAMN12857096, study PRJNA449069) | gut metagenome | isolation source: stool from male and female vole | host: Microtus ochrogaster | place: USA:Florida | collected 2017
TCGATGCCGAGGCCAAGACCGTCCGCAACCGCCTGCTCCATCACATAAATGTGCTTTGACTTTAGATTGGAATCCCTGATCAGATCATAAAACGCCCTCTTTTCTACCTCCGTAATGTCCGTGGGAACCGCAATATAATAATCCGCAGGTTTGATATTATTCTTACAGAGATCTCCGATAAAATACCGGATCAGGGTATTCATGTTTTTAATATCAGCGATCACGCTTGCGTTGACCGGGAAAGAAACCGTGATATTATCCGGCGCCTTCTCATACATACTGAAAGCGGAATCGCCGTATGCAAATAACGTATCCTTCCCTTCGATGGCTATCATATTCTTGCCCATAAAAAAGGTATCATTGTTAGCATTGTATATTTTAATATTATTGGAACCGAGATCGATCCCAAAAGCACTCACACCCAAAATAAAATCTCCTTTCTTTTGTGTATGTATATTTTATCCTATAAAAATTTGTAGATGATGATCGCCGCCGCAACGCCGATCAGACTTGCGATCGTTATGTTGATCGAAAATCCGAATGTAATCGTGATAATGCCAAGGTTTAGCATGGCCGGCGAGGTCAGTCCGAACACTCCTCCGTAGTTTAACCATTCCCATGGAATATAAGTCCCGATAAATCCGCCGATCACCAGCCCGGAAAGGATCATCACCAATAGTACCCAATAGTTTTTTTTCATAAGTAGCTCTCTTTCCTGTTAAATTCTCAATCATGATTTTAACATATTTTTCCAAACCTGTACATAAAATAGTTACAGGAAGTTTCCTTTCTCCTTCGATAGGATTCGACAGGTTGATCCGGAAAGGCCGGATTATACAGGCAATGTAATCAATTTACGGTCTTTTAAATATTGTACCGTCTTAAGCATTCCGTATTTTGCATGTTCGAAAGTAAGTCCTCCCTGAAAATATACGGCATAGGGCTCCTTCATCGGAGCGTCTGCGCTGAGCTCGATGGAGGAACCTGAAACGAATGCTCCGGCAGCCATAATAACATTGGCATCATATCCGGGCATTTCCCACGGCTCCGGCACTACATGGCTGTCTACGGGGGACGCGGCCTGTATGGCTTCGCAAAACGCCGTTACAAGCTCCGGCTTTCCGAAGGTGATCGCTTGTATGATATCATGTCGTGGTTCCGCTGCGTCCGGTAGAACGCCAAAGCCCATGCGTTCGTAAAGATTGGCGGCAAAAATAGCGGTTTTTAACGCATTGGCTGTTACTTTTGGGGATAAAAACAATCCCTGATAAAAGGCGGGAAGGATGCCCAGCGAAGCGCCGACTTCCTTGCCGAGTCCCGGAGAGGTCAGGCGATAAGCTGCGTTTTCCACACATTTCTTTGTACCGGCAATATAACCGCCGATCGGCGCAAGTCCGCCGCCGGGATTCTTGATCAGGGAGCCGACGATCATATCCGCTCCGGCTTCGGAGGGTTCCATCGTTTCTACAAATTCTCCATAACAATTATCCACCATAATGATCACTTCCGGCTTGATACCGCGGATAAAGCGGATCAGCTCGCCGATCCCCGCCACGGAAAGCGTCGGTCTTGTCTGATATCCTTTAGAACGCTGTATGGTTATCAGACGCGTCTTATCATTGATGGCATTTCTGATGCCTTCATAATCAAATGCTCCGTCGGCCAGCAGATCAACCTGACGGTAGCTGATGCCATATTCCGCGAGGGAACCGGTGGTTCTTCCGTCCGCGCTTTTGATCTTTCCGATTCCGATGACTTCCTCTAATGTGTCATATGGCTTACCCACAGGACTTAACAGTTCATCGCCGGGGCGCAGATTGCTCATCAGGGCAAGGGCAAGGGCATGGGTTCCGCAGGTAATCTGCGGACGCACCAAAGCATCTTCTGTCCTGAATACTCCGGCATAAACACGTTCCAGAGTATCTCTTCCCAGATCATTATACCCATATCCCGTAGTTCCTAACAGACAGGCTTCGCTGACCAGATTGTTTTGAAATTCTTTTAAGACCTTGAGCTGGTTATATTCTGCCGTCCGATCGATCTGTTCATATCTATCCTTCAGGGAATCCAGAATCGTCCTGCCGTAATTATATACTTCCTCATCAATGCCAAGAGAGCGGTACATTTCTTTGATGTTGTTCATATGCGATACCTCATTATTGTATATTTTTAAGCAATTGCGAAACTCCGGCAAAAAGTCAAGTCCGGCTTACATAACTCTTTGCTTGAAAATATATGTTCCAAAAAAATCATGTTATGAAATTATTTTTGGAACATATATTTTCAATCTTTGAGTTATGTAAACCTCATGGGCAAAATTGTAAAACTGCCAATAACAAAAATCTTATTGTACAGCATTGACTACATCCCCTCATCAATATATTTCAGTAATTCCGCTGCAATATCCTCCGCTGTATGTCTGTCGGGATCACAGTCTATCCAGATAGCTTCCGGTTCTCTGCGAAACCATGTCAGCTGCCGTTTGGCAAAATGCCTGGTATCCCGTTTGATCACATAGATGGCTTCTTCTAATGTCATCCTGCCATCCAGAAAGGCAAGGATCTCTTTATAGCCAAGTCCCTGCATGGAGACGTCATTTTCTGTCAAGCCCATTTCTTTTAGCTTTCTGACTTCTTCTACAAGGCCCTGCTCCAGCATCAGATCGACACGCAGATCGATCCTTTGGTACAGTCTGGTGCGATCCATGGTCAATACAAAATAATAGGCTTCATAGGGGGAGGTCTTATTGCGCTGCTCCTGATTGTGCTTTGATATTTTTTCTCCGGTCAGGCGGTGATATTCCAAGGCACGGATGACGCGTTTTACATTATTGGGATGCAGCTCTTTGGCTGCTTCAAAGTCTGCGTCCATCAGCATCCGGTAAAGCGCATCATTGCCCTGCTCTTTTGCAAGCTTCTCAAGTTCATGGCGATAGTTTGTATCCGCTTCATTTTCCGTAAAATCGATGTCATATAATATGGACTGGATATAAAAGCCTGTCCCGCCGACAAGGATCGGAATCCTGCCCCGTGCATGGATATCCGCCATTGCCGCTTTTGCCATCGTTTGGAAACGTACTACATTAAATTCCTCGGTGGGTTCCAGAACATCAATCAGGTGATGCGGCACCCCTTGCATTTCTTCCGGCGTTACTTTTGCAGAACCGATATCCATATAACGGTAAACCTGCATGGAATCTGCAGAGATAATCTCGCCATTTATCTTTTTTGCCAATAATATTGAGGTTTTTGTTTTCCCGGCGGCTGTGGGGCCGGCGATGATAATAAGGGGCTTTTTTTTATCTGACAACCGTATTCTCTCCATTTCCAGCTTCCAGCTTTAAAAGTGCGTTTTTTTTCTCCAGCCCGCCGGCATAACCGGTAAGACTTCCATTGCTTCCCACCACCCTGTGGCATGGTACGATGATAGATACCGGATTGCGTCCCACCGCGCCGCCGACCGCCTGTGCCGATACCCGTTCCAGTCCATCCAGCATGGCAATCTGCCTTGCAATAGCGCCATAAGTCGTTGTCTGTCCATAGGGTATTGCGCATAACAGCTTCCATACCTTATGCTGAAACTCTGTTCCCGTAACATGCAGCGGCACCTGAAACTCCGGTTCCCTTCCCGAAAAATAGATGTCAAGCCATTGCCCGGCCTGTGCCAGTACAGGTATCTCTTTCTCCATGTAATGCGGCTCCAGGTTACGTGCAAAATATTTCTGTCCCATAAACCATAAACCTGTTAGACCGATCTCGTCCGCAGCAAGTAAAATGCTGCCGAGCGGAGATATATATTTCACCGTATATTGCATGTTTCAACTCCATGTCAGAGCAGTTTGCTGCGATGATACGCGATGAGAAATCCGCGCAGGCGGTTTCTCATCATTTCCGCACTGTATATAGACGCATCGAAGACCGCTTATGACAAAAATGACAGAAATTCCTTCCTGCCATTTTATATATTAATTATGTTTTTATCCTTCGCGCTTCATTATATCCGCTTTGCAGTCTAATGTCAATGATTCGCGATTGCATAAATTCATGTCTTATTACACAATTTCTGACTCACAGATTTTTGATCAGATCCGCCTGGATTTCCTGATAATGTGCATCTGTCAGTCCAAAATCTTTCTGCTTATAATTCCAGCAGGAACGTCCGATGCCGTATTTTTCAAATACCGCATGGATATCCTCAAACCATCTGAGCGTATCGGGAAGCGGCGCCTGATCGATCACGCCGTATTCTCCGCAATAAAGATATGCATCGTTTTTTTCAGCAGCTTCGACCGCAGGAGTTATCATTGCATCCATGAATCTGCGGTCAACCCGATCCAATGAAAATTCATTCAGCGCTCCCGCCAGATCCTGCTTTAGCAGTTTGCTTTTTTCTATATATATTTCTTTGTCATCAGGATATCCCAGTTCAAAATCAGAGGTCATGCCCTCAACCCAGTATGCCTTCTGATGGGTAAAAGCAAGCGGCTCATAGAAATGGAAATTGTAAACTACCTTATCGTCATATGGTTTGACGAGCTGCTTTACACTGGTCACGCTGTTATAGCATACCCCGCCATAGATCACATAACTGTCTTTTGCGATCTCCCTGATCGCCGCGATCGTCCGGTTGGCGATATCGTTCCATGCATCCGCTACAGACGGACTGACGATCTCATTTAACAATTCAAAAGCGACAGTATTGCTGTGTGAACCATATCTTCCGGCAATTTCTTTCCAAATCCGGATAAAGCGTTCCTGCTGTTTCGCATTGGAGAAAAATTCTTCCAGATCGCCATGATCCAAAGGATCAAACGTATAGCCAAAAGTCTTATGCAGATCTAAAACCATATGCAGACCATGCGTCTCACACCAGCGGATGCAATTGGAAATATAGGCATATCCCTCCTCTTTGCATGCACCGTCCTCGTCCTCTATGATATCATAATCAACAGGCACGCGCACATGATCCAGTCCCCATCCCGCGATCTGTCTGATATCATCTTCAGTGATGAAAGTATCAAAATGTTCTTTCTCATAGCTTACACATTGCGAAAGCCATCCGCCCAGATTCACACCTTTCATAAAACCCTCAAAACGCTTCATAGTTATCCGCCCCTTCCGATTTATTTTTTTATTATTTTATCAGATCTGCCTGTCTTTGATATCGTTTTCATTTTATTTTTATCACTATCATTACATGAAATCAGAGACCGTTCATACGATCCGTTTAAATTTTTTCTCGATATCGTATTTGCTCATGGAAAATATCGTCGGACGCCCATGGGGGCAATGATACGGATTTTCCAGTGTCAGAAGTTCATCTAACAGCGCATCCATTTCCGTAAGCGATATTTTCATATTGCCCTTGACCGAAGCCTTACATGCCATAGATGCAATCTTCTGTCGGATGATTTCAGGCGTACCGGTCAACCCCGTTTCCATCAGTTCGTTCAAGGTTTCAAGAAACATATCCTTCGGATCATTCAGATACAGTTCCAGCGGAATCGCGCGTATTGCATATTCGTTTCCTCCAAATTCTTCTACTTCAAATCCAAGCTCTTCAAAATATTCCAGCGCATCCAAAAGCATCTGCCGTTCCGCTCCCGTTACGGTAATGACGAGCGGCGGATCAAGCTGCTGTTGATAAACAGTATTTTCCTGAAGCTGTTTCATCAGACGTTCATAATTCACTTTTTCATGCGCCGCATGTTGATCAACAAAATAAAGATTGTCATCCAGTTCAAACAGCCAGTAGGTATCAAAGATCTGTCCGATGATCTTATAACGCTTACGGGAGCTTTCTGACAGGACGCGCTGCTTATCAAACAACTCCATCTGCACAGGACGTTCCACAAAGATATGGTCGCGTTCTTTCAGAATAGGATTTGTTTTTTGCACAGGTCTGGTAACCTTTCCCACGGGTTTGGGTTCCAGTATTTTCTGCAGCATGGTGTTTTGCTCCGGCTGCAATTGGAAATCAGTCTGCCATTCCTGATCGTTGTTGTCGGTCTGATGTTCCTTTATAAAATCTGTTTTTTTATGTGTATTCTCAGATTCTCTTCTGTTGTGTTCAAAGGGTTCCGGAGCCTCCTTAAAGATCTTTTTTTCCTCTTTCTCCGGCGCCAGATCGCAGTCAGCGATCATCTCCCGTGAGGAAAGCGTCTCCGCAACAGCTTTGATGATAAAATCCATAAACTGCTGTTGGTCGTGAAAACGCACGTCCATCTTGGACGGATGTACATTGACATCCACCTCCTGCGTATCCATCGTAATATGCAGCACACAGAACGGAAACCTGTGCTGCATCATATACGCCTTGTAGCCTTCCTCGATCCCTTTGGCAATCAAATTGCTTTTAATATATCTGCGGTTGATAAAATAATTTTCAAAATTACGATTGGAACGGTTATTGACCGGTGTTCCGAGATACCCTTCGATGGTCATTCCGTCCTGTTCGCTGATGATCGGAATAATCTCTCTTGCGGTATCTTTTCCATAGATGCGATAGATTACTTCCTTCAGATCACCATTTCCGGAAGTTGAAAATCTTACTTGTCTGTTCTGGATAAAAGTATAGGAAATATCAGGCCGGCTCATCGCCAGATGCTCCATCAGATCAGCCACATATCCTCCTTCCGTAGCTGATGTCTTTAAGAACTTCCGACGTGCCGGCGTGTTATAAAAAAGGCTGCGTACGACGATGGTCGTCCCATCCGGCGCGCCTACTTCATCTGACTCCTTTTCTGCGCCGCCCTCAATCACATAACGGTTTCCCATGAGGGCGTCTGTATGCTTGCTTATGAGCTCTACCTTCGCAACCGCTGCAATACTTCCCAGAGCTTCCCCGCGAAATCCCATAGAGTGCACGCTGCTCAGATCCTCCGCCGTATGGATCTTACTGGTAGCATGCCGCAAAAATGCATTGGGAATATCCTCCTTCATAATGCCGCAGCCATTGTCCGTAACGCGGATTAGTTCTATCCCGCCATCCTTGATCTCTACCGTGATCGCATCCGCATCGGCATCCATGGAATTTTCCACCAGCTCCTTTACCACACTTGCCGGACGTTCCACAACTTCCCCTGCCGCGATCTGATCGATCGTATGCTCATCCAGAATATGTATGACCGCCATGCTTTTTTCTCCCTTCTCTTACCATCTGTTCTTCAGCTTATTCTGCAGCCCATATAATGCATTCATGGCATCCAGCGGGGTCATATTGGAGATATCCAGTCCCTTTAACTCCTCTATGATATCCTGATCTGTCACCGTATCAAATAAAGACATCTGTTCCAGATCCACCTCCTCATAATGCATCGGCGTTTTCCGTTCTGACCGTTGCTCTCCCACAATCGTCTGGATCTTTTCAATGATATCATTATCCGAAAGCTGACCGACGATCTCCTTTGNNCNATCGATCACCATATCCGGNACACCTGCCAGCNTCGCCANCTNTNTCCCATAACTNTTATCTGCGNNGNCNCGGNCGATCTTTCTNAAGAATACGATATCNNCNCCTTTCTCCTTTACCGCGATACAATAGTTATTGACATTATTCATCCTGCCTTCCAGCTCCGTCAGCTCATGATAATGCGTTGCAAAGAGCGTCTTTGCGCCCAAAAGCTTTTTGTTGCTGATATGCTCTATGACAGCCCATGCGATGGAAAGACCGTCAAATGTGGAAGTCCCCCGTCCGATCTCATCTAAGATCAGCAGACTGTCTGCTGTTGCATTCCGCAGTATATTAGCCACCTCGTTCATCTCGATCATAAAAGTAGACTGCCCGCTTGCCAGATCATCCGACGCACCCACTCTGGTAAAGATACGATCCACAATACCGATCTCTGCCGACTTCGCCGGAACAAAGGAACCTACCTGAGCCATCAGCACAATCAGCGCCACCTGACGCATATAGGTTGATTTTCCTGCCATATTGGGTCCGGTAATGATGCTGATACAATTTTTCTTGTTATCCAGAAAGGTGTCATTATCGATAAACATATCGTTTTCAATCATCTTTTCCACCACCGGANGACGGCCGCNCTTGATNCTNNTNATACCCTTGGTATTCACCTGAGGACATACATAGTGATTTCTCTCTGCGACGAAGGATAACGACGCATAGACGTCCAGCTGCGCCACTGCCCGGGCAGTTTTCTGCACACGGTCAAGATTATGAGCGATCTCATCACGCAGGGCAGAAAATGCATCATATTCAAGAGCGTACAGCTTATCCTCCGCGTTGAGGATCATATCCTCCAGTTCTTTTAAACGCGGTGTCGTATATCGCTCTGCATTGGCAAGCGTCTGTTTTCTGGTATATTCCTCCGGCACGAGATTTTTGTAGGAATTTGTCACCTCCAGATAATATCCGAATACCTTGTTATATTTGATCCGGAGATTTTTAATACCCGTTCGTTCCCGTTCTGCGGCTTCCATCTCTGCAAGCCATGTTTTTCCCTTTGTCTTTGCGCTGCGCAGCCGGTCGATATCCGCATCATACCCTTCCTTGATGATACCGCCGTCCCGGGTGCTNANCGGNGGCTCTTCCNCGATGNCNGNCTCGATCTTTTGATAAATATCCTCAAGCGCGTCTATCTCTTCGTAGAGCGTATGTAAAAGCGTATCCTCAAGCTTCTCCAGTAAAAGCCGTATGAAGGGCAGCATTTTCAGGGAATTGCGGAAGGCAATCATATCGCGGGGATTCACTGACTTATAACTTATCTTTGCAAGCAGCCGTTCCAGATCATAGACCGCACCCAGATATTCTCTGATCTCGTCCCGTTCCATCGGCGCCTTACATAGCGCAGACACAGCATTCTGCCGCAGTATGATCTCTTCCAGCCCGATCAGAGGCTGTTCGATATAGTTTCTAAGCATCCTTGCGCCCATAGCGGTCTTGGTTTTGTCCAGGATCCAAAGCAGCGTACCGCGCTTCTGTTTTTCCCGCATCGTCTCGCAAAGCTCCAGATTCCTTCTGGTGGAACTGTCAAGCAGCATATATTTGCTGTTGATGTACGGATCAAGATGTGTAATATGGGAAAGTGAAATTTTCTGTGTTTCATACAGATACTGTAAAAGCGCGCCGGCGGCGATCGTCCCCGTTGCAAAATCATCGAGTCCCAATCCTTTGACTGAGGATATGTGGAAATGCTCCTGCAGAGTCTTCCGGCAGGANGCTTCCTCAAAATACCACGAATCGATGTTGTAAACGGTGATACCAAGACGGTTTTTAAGAGTGTCCATATCTATATCGGAAACCATAAATGCATCATTGCAGATGATCTCTACCGGAAGTAGCTTTGCAATTTCGTCCATCAGCCTTTTTGTATCTGTCATCTCTGTCAGACGGTATTCGCCTGTTGTGACGTCTGCGAAAGAAATGCCGATCTTATCCGGGAAATAAACAATACTCATGATATAATTGTTCTTTCCCTCTTCCAGTGCCTGCATATTCAGATTTGTTCCGGGCGTAACGATGCGGATCACTTCACGTCTTACGATTCCCTTTGTGGTTGCAGGATCCTCCATCTGTTCACAGATTGCAACCTTATAGCCGCTGGAGACCATTTTATTCAGATAGGCATCTAATGCATGATGTGGTACGCCGCACATCGGGGCTTTTTCTTCCAGACCGCAGTTTTTGCCGGTCAGTGTGATCTCAAGGACTTTTGAGGCAGTCAGCGCATCTTCATAAAACATCTCGTAGAAATCGCCAAGCCGGTAAAAAAGGATACAGTCCGGATATTCTTTTTTTGTCTCCATATACTGCTGCATCATGGGAGTCAATTGCTGTTCCATAAATCCCTCTCTATCATACAAAAATATAAGTAGTTGCGACCTGATACAAAATAAATTTTAAACGCGTTCTCCAATAAAGTAAAATCCCTTATTTTCCAATAACTTTACGGCACAAAAAGTTCCGATCAGCTCTGAACCGCCCGGAAAATGCACCAGAAGATTGTTGGAAAGCCTTCCGGTGACCAGACAAGAGGCATGTTCATTGACTTCCTCTACTAAAACTTCTACCGTTTTTCCCGTATGCTTTAATGTCTGCTGTCTTGCAGTATCCTGAACTGTTTTTAAAACACGGTCAAATTGTTCGGAGATCTCCTTTTCCGACATTACGCTTTCCATGGCAGCTGCCGGAGTGCCGGTACGTTTGGAATAGATAAAGGTAAAAGCGTTGTCAAAGCCGGCTTCCGTTATCATTTTGACCGTATCATCAACATCCTCTTTGGTTTCTCCCGGAAAACCGACGATGATATCTGTCGTAATGGAAAGATCAGGGATAGCCGTACGTAGTTTTTTTACCAATGCAAGGTATGCCTCCCTGTCGTATCTGCGNTTCATTTTTTCTAAGATNCTGCTGCTTCCCNACNGCAGCGGCAGANGAAGNTGGCGGCAGATTTTTTTAGAATCCCGCATCACTGAGATCAGCTCATCCGATAGATCCTTTGGATGCGACGTCATAAAACGTATCCGGCGAATCCCCTCGATCTGTTCCACCTGCTGCAAAAGCTTTGCAAAAGTGATATCTTCTGTAAGTCCTTTTCCGTAAGAATTAACATTCTGCCCAAGAAGCATCACTTCCACAACGCCTTCTGAGGCTAAAGTCCTAATCTCGTCGAGGATCTCACTGCTTTTACGGCTGCGCTCCCTGCCTCTGACATAAGGGACAATACAATAACTGCAGAAATTATTGCAGCCGAACATAATATTGATCCCACTTTTAAACGGATATTTCCGATGCGTGGGAAGATCCTCAACGATCTGGTCTGTTTCCTCCCAGATATCAATGATCCGTCTCTTTTCTTCCAGCATAAGGCATAAGAGCTCTGCAAATTTATAGATATTATGCGTGCCAAAGATCAGATCCACTTGCGGATAGCTCTTTAATATCTTTTCGATTACCGCCTCCTCCTGCATCATACAGCCGCATAGGGCTACCTTTTTTGCCGGATTTNTTTTCTTCATCGCAAGCAGTGTCCNCAGCCTGCCATAGACANGCTGATTGGCATTGTCACGCACCGTACNGGTGTTGTATATGACTAGGTCTGCCGTTTCTTCCNCGCTCAGCTGGTAGCCNGATTNTATTAATATCCNGCAGAGCTTTTCAGAGTCGCGGGCATTCATCTGNCNCCCAAAANTGATAACGCAGCAGGTCGGCTTTCTGCCAAGATCTTTCTCCAGCTGCGCAGTCAGCTCTCTTGCACGCAAAACAGCCTCCTTTTGACGGAGGCTTTCTTCTTCGGATGTACGCTGATGATCTGTTGCTTTTGTTATCTGACTCATAGTGACCACACCGTTCCTGTTTGCTCAAGACCTGTCTGCTTTGCGGATACTTTGTATCTTCCGACAGACTGATCCGGTTATTTACGGATCTGCCCGTTCCCACGCACTTTATATTTATATGAGGTCAGTTCCCGCAGTCCCATAGGGCCTCTCGCATGAAGCATCTGCGTACTGATCCCGATCTCTGCGCCAAAACCAAATTCATATCCATCCGTAAATCTGGTGGAGGCATTGACATAGACGCACGCCGCATCCACTTCATTCAAAAACCGTTCCGCATGCTGTTCATCTTGTGTAATGATACATTCGGAATGACCTGTATTGTAACGATTGATATGCGCAATTGCTTCCTCGAGCGAAGCCACCGTTTTGACCGAGATAATATAATCCAGATATTCCGTGCCGAAATCTTCTTCCGTGGCAGCTTTACAATTAAGCAAATCAACTGTGGATTCATCCCCACGGATTTCTACCCGCTTTTCCTGCAATGCTGCGGCAACCTCTTTTAAGATCGTCTCCTTTACCGCTTCATGTACTACCAAGGATTCGCAAGCGTTGCACACACCGATTCTCTGCGTCTTGGCGTTTATAATAATCTCCTTTGCCATTTTCAGATCCGCGGAAGCATCAATATAAATGTGGCAGTTGCCGGTACCTGTCTCAATCACAGGGATACGGCTGTTTTCCACAACGCTTCTAATCAATCCCGCGCCCCCGCGTGGAATCAGCACATCAATATCATCAGACATCTGCATCAGCTTCGATGCCGTCTCTCTGTCCGTAGCTTCCACAAAACAAAGAGCGTCCTCGGTAACGCCGCAGTTTTTTAACGCCTGTCTGATACAGGAGGAAATGATTGTGTTGGAATGAATGGCATCACTTCCGCCTTTTAAAATCACGGCATTGCCGCTTTTAAAACACAATCCGAAAGCATCCACCGTCACATTTGGTCTTGCTTCATAGATAATGCCGATCACACCAAGCGGCACCCTGCATTTTTCGATCCGTAAACCGTTTGACCGTTCAAATGTTTCTATTACCTCGCCGATGGGATCCGGAAGCCGGGTAATCTGCACCAGTCCTTCTGCCATCGCCGCAATCCGTTCCTCGTTCAATCTGAGCCTGTCGATCAAAGCAATGCTAAGCCCCTTGGACGTTGCGGCTGCAATGTCATGGGCATTTTCCAATAATATGTGCTCGCTGTTTTCCGACAGGACTTTGGAAACCTCTGTCAATACTTCATTTTTCTTTAAAGTGGTCAGCGTTTGAAGTTCATATTTTGCTGCTTTTGCCGCTTTGCATAATTCTGCTAAATCCATCTTGCTTCTCCTTCTCCATTCAGGGTGATCACTCCCTGCTCACATACAATCTCGTCCATACGGATATCGTGTTTTTCATGAGGACAGTCTTTCACGAGCTGGACGCCATAGCAGATCCCGGTTTTCCACAATCCCGGATAATCCGCAAGATAGCGGTCATAAAATCCCCTGCCATATCCGATGCGGTAACCATCTCTGCCAAATACCAATCCGGGCACGATGATCATTGAGTCCATATTATTCCGGCTGTTCTGAAATGCCCTGCTTGGATGAAAAGGTTCTTTGATGCCGCGATAGCCGTCGGAAAGTTCAGAAAGGGAATTTACCTTGTAAAAGTACATAACATCCCCCTCTACCTTAGGATAATATGTATTTTTACCCGCCCTCCTGGCAGCCTCAAAAATATAATTTGTTCTTGTTTCAGAACCGTAATTGCAATATAAAAGAATATGCTGCGCCCTGAAAAAACGAGTGGATGATGTGATCAGGCGGCAGATCTTCTCACTGTAGTGTATCATCTCCGGTGGCGAAAGATGGTTTCGTTTTGCTTGTATTTCTTTTCGCAGAGCAGTTTTGCTCAGATTATGTTCGTACATGTCCGTTCTCCATGCTTCGATTTTTTTCAGCAATGGCTTCACGCCTCTCTTTCAGAGGAGTGATGGTTCCATCAGCCTCAATGATATCGATCTGCTCCAACTGCATCCGCAGATTGCCGCGGACACTGGCGATATACTCCTGACGCAGCTGTGTCTGCTCCATTTTTTCCGCTTCCGTCAGACCTTCATTTTTCGACTTGTGATACAATTCATTAATTCGCTTTATCTTTGCTTCCATATCCTTCATAATGAGCCCTCATGCTGAAATTTCACATTAGCTTCGATGCAGATTTTGAACAAAATCCTTTAAATAAAAATTCTCATCTTTATGCGCTTTAAAAAATGTTCCAATTTCCCTGCCATCCATGATCCTGTGTATGATCCTGATATCGCTGCTGTTGGCAATGACCATATCCGCGCCGGCGCAGGTCGCGATCTTTGCGGCAATCAGTTTTGTATTCATTCCGCCCGTACCGCTGGCAGAACCTGTTTCCGCCGTTCCCATATGCATGATATCCTCGGTCAGGTTTTCTACCACACTGATAAATTCTGCTTCCGGATTATTTCTTGGATTGTCCGAATATAAGCCGTCAATATCAGATAACAGGATCAGAAGATCAGCGTCTATCAGAGCGCAGACAATTGCGGAAAGCGTATCGTTATCTCCGATCTCGATCTCATATGTTGCAACCGTATCATTTTCATTGACAACCGGTATGACGCCCAGCTTCAGCAATTCTGAAAATGTATTTTGGGCATTAAAACGGTTAAGATCATCCACGATTGTGTTTTTTGACATCAGGATCTGCGCTGATACCTGATTGTACTCAGCAAATAATTTCTGATAGACCATCATCAGTCTTGCCTGTCCGATGGCAGAACATGCCTGTTTAACTGCAATCGGATGATCCTCCTTGCTGATATGGACTGCTTTCCGTCCGGCTGCGATCGCGCCGGAGGTGACAAGTACCACGTCCTTTCCCTGATTGCGCAGATTGCAAAGCTCCCGTACCAGGACCTCCAGNTTNNTATAATCCAGATCNCCTGTCTCTGCATGCTGNANGGAAGACGANCCGATCTTGACGACAATTCTTTTTTTATTNGAAATTGCTTCACGCANNTNACTCATTTNNNACCTCAACTGNCNGATNTTTTATTCATTTATTANATTCATTATGTTGTAGCGCATANANANTTATTATACAACATAATGANTTTTTCTGCAACTTTTAACCCGTCTAATGCCGCAGAGGTGATTCCGCCGGCATACCCTGCGCCTTCCCCGCAAGGATACAGTCCTTGGATGTTGCTTTGAAAATCCTCATTGCGTAGTATTTTGACTGGGGAGGATGTCCGGCTCTCGATCCCGCACAATATGGTGTCCGGCCGGTCAAATCCTTCCATGATTGTCCCAAAATATTTCATGGCTTCTTTAAAATCCAGAGAAAGCTGTTCCGGCAAAAGGCCGCGGATATCGCTCCACAGATATTGCCCCTTGACTTTGGGCTGTACCAATTCCGTTATATTTTCCGGCTCTCTATTATTTTCTGCGTTATGCGGCATCCCTTCATTGTTCCCCGGCTTTTCCTCCGATGTGGACGGTTCTGCCATAAAGTCCGACAGCCGTTGCAGTGCAAGCCGTCCGTCTCCTAAAAGATATGCCCTGTGTTCCAATTCCTGTTGAAAAAACATGCCGTCAAACAAATTCCCGCCATAATCTGCCTGACCTACTGTCATGACGATCGCGCTGTTGGCATTGCCCGAATCACGGTTATGATAGCTCATCCCGTTGACCGCCGTTCGTTTTGGTTCACTGGAAGCATTGACGACGTATCCGCCGGGACACATGCAGAAGGAATAAACTCCCCGCCCACTGTCTGCCGTATATGTTAATTTGTAATCCGCCGGCGGCAGATGCTTATCTTTCCATCCTTCCCCGTACTGCGCTTCATTGATCAGCGCCTGATGGTGCTGCACGCGTAGTCCCACCGCAAACGGTTTATTTTCCATCGTTACGCCCTGCCCGTATAAGGCAAGGAATGTGTCTCTTGCGCTGTGTCCGATGCATAAGATACAACAGTCTGTGGGAAGTATGCGTTCTCCCTGCCCGTCTGCCAAACGGACACCGCAGACTTTTCCTTTGTTGATCTCCAGACCTGTCATCTTTGTATCAAAATAAAATTCCGCACCCATAGAGATCATATGCTCCCGCAGCTTTTTTACAACAACAGCAAGAAGATCGGTTCCGATATGCGGCTTATTCAAAAATAAAATCTCCTCCGGCGCGCCATGTTCCACGAATGTCTCTAAGATATACCGGATTCTGCCGGTCTTGTNCTTTACCTGCGTCTNCAGCNTTCNATCCGANNAAGCGCCGGNGCNGCCCTCGCCAAACTGGNCGTTCGTATTCTGCTCAAANACTCCCCTGTCCCAGAAATCTTCCACAGCNTTTTTGCGCTGTTCCANACATTTNCCACGTTCNATCAGGATNGGCCGAAGTCCCTGACAGGCNAGCTGATAGCCGCACAGCAGTCCTGCCGGNCCTGTACCTATGATGACCGGGCGGTTTTGCAGCCGGTCTGCGTCCACGGCATTGATCACAGGCGGCTGATAAATCACCGGATGATACTTTGTAACAAAGGTGTTTTTTAAAGATGCAGGAAGCTTTTCCTCCACCCGCTTGTCCGTCAACGTCACCGCTACACGGTATATCCAGTAAAGCGTTGGTTTCTTTCTGGCATCTAAAGATTTTTTCAGAATCTGCCAGCCGGCAATCTCCTTACCGGAGATACGCAGGAGTTTTTCAATCTGTTTTTGCAGAAATTCTTTTTCCTCCTGAGGCTGTTTTGTGATCAACATTTTAATCTGATCAATCTGCAGCATATCTCTCCTGCCTTTCCTCTGTCTGTAAATTTGTTTTAATCGCGCAGCAGAGACGCTGCGGCGCTTTCCCCCGCAATATACCCTGTAGCTGCAGCAAAATGAAGATTATACCCTCCGCAGGCTCCTGCAGCATTCAACATTTCTCCCGTAAGGTAAAGACGTTCCATCAGTCTCGAAGCCAACGCATCGTCTACTTCCTTTAAAGGTACGCCCCCCGTAGATATCTGCGCATGGCTGTAATCATTCAGCCTCTTCACCCTGACACGGAAGCATTGAAACTGCTCCAGCAATTTCTGAAACTCATACTCAGGGATAGAAACGATACTCCTTCCGGAAGTGATATTTTGCTCTTTTAACAGCATTAATATCAGTTTTTTATGTAAGATACCGGTAAAGAAATCCTCCGCACTGCGACAGCCCATCTTTTCACGCCGTAAAAACATCATTCTGAACCATTCCTCCCGCGGCATATACGGGATAAAATTTAATAAAAAATGAGCCTGCTTTCCTTCCCTTAATGCATCTCCAAGATATCTGGTCAATTGAAATACGGCAATTCCCGAAAGTCCCTGTTCCGTGATCTGCAGCTCGCCCTCCTCTGTTGCCACCGTACTTCCATTCAGCAGCAGAGAAATACGCGCATCCGTCCTGATGCCGCTTACGCTTTTAAAATAACCTCCCTCGCANATGGTCTGTACAAGCGCAGGAGCGNAGGGCAGAATCTGATGCCCCNGCTGTCTGCAGAGCGCNTAGCCGTTTTTATATTGTTCCTCATATACGCCTGCCATCCCGCCGCAGGCAAGGATAACGGNATCTGCGGAGATATTTTCTTTATGCTCCGCCGTCTCAATGANAAAACAATCTTTTTGTTTTTTTATGTATCCNGCTTCANAATCTGTCCGGATCACCACCTCTTTTTCCTCCAGCTTAAGACGCAGANAGTTCNGTACGGAAGCCGCCTGTCCGCTCAGNGGATNGATGCAGCCGTTTTTTTCNTTTGTCAGAAGTCCAAGCTCCCTCCAAAATCCCTCTTCACAGGGACGGTAAGCCTCCAATATTTTTTTCAGACGCTTCACATCATCCGTCAGATAAAAATCTTCATGTATCGTCCGGTTCGTCAGGTTACATCTGCCGCTGCCGGTGAGAAGAAGCTTCTTTCCCACCCTGTTCTGCCGTTCTAACAGTGTCACCTTAAGCCCCGGCTTTGCCGCCCTGACAGCGGCTGTCATCCCCGCCATCCCGCCGCCAATGATCACGATATTTTTCATATCAATCCCCCTGTCAGAGTCTTAAATCTTAATATGGTCAGCTGGTGTATGTCTCCAGAAAATCAAATAATTCCGCATTTCCCACCACCAGCTTAAAATTCAGGATTTCCTCCGCAAGCGAAGCAGTCAGCTGATCCCTGTGAATATCCGTCGTCAATAAGACGGTCGTCTTATCTTCGCAGTACACCGTAACGCAGTCATCTGCAAAAGCAAGGTAATAATACTCCATCACTTTATTGTGGTATGATTTTTCTATGGTTACGCAGCCTGACGAGAAGGCAGTCAGTTCTATCCGATAAAGACCCTTTTCGATATCAAGGCTGTCCGGCATGGAACAATAGGACTCCAGCAGTTCGTCCAGATCGCTTCGGCGTCTGCCGATCATTTCGGCCGGAAGCGTTGACTCAGACTGCCTGCATAATCCGCCGGGATAATTTTCGATGACGACCAGCTTCGTATCGGCAGTAGTCATGTCTGATGCGTCTGCGGTAACTGTGACGTCATCCTGAGCTTCCGGTATCCCTGCCGCTGCCGGATGCAGGGTGTCCGCTGCCCCGTTATCCGCAAGAGTCTGTCCGCCGGAATATTCCACATACGGCACATCGCGTTCTTCATATCGGTATAACAGGAAGCAAAGCGCGAACATAGCAATGATCATAATACAGATCAAGCTGATTCTATAAACCTTTGACATAATCAAACTCCCTTTCATGGCTGGAGGGTTATTCCAGCTTTCAGTCATTTTCTTATAGTATCAGCTCAAATTATTTATTTATTCAGTAATATCTCTTTTGCTTTCATATATTTTNCCNTACNTNNTCTGCGCTTTNCCTCAGGCTCCGTNNCTTGCCCCGCGCTTCTTGGNCTCATCCATATTGTGCGCCAGATCGGCAAGCTTGATCTGACATGCGATGGGATCATCCTTTAAGCGTTCGATATATTCCAGATAAGGCGTCTCCGGAGCATGCGTCAAAAGCCGTACTGCGCGGGCGATCTCGACAGGAAATTCTTGTTCAATCATCTCTATGCCAATATCCGTATCCTCCACCACATCATGAAGCACCGCCGCACAGACTGAATATTCATCCGGCATCTGTTCCGCAAGATGATATGGATGAAAGATATAAGGAAGTCCCCCTTTATCAAGCTGCCCCTCATGCGCCTGATAAGCCATATTGATGGCCTTGATCGTTAATGGTGTATAGATCATAGCTCCTCCATGTCGTCTTAAGGAAATATCCCAAACAGTTTGCCAAGCTTAAGCAGCAGACTTCCGAACGGGAANGCAGAAACNGANTATGCGCTGATGACTTCAAACTTNGCCAGTGCAATAAAATATACCNGAAAAGAAAGCANNGCGGTTANGATGACATTGACGATCGGCGGAAGAAACAATCCNAATAAAAGNGACAAAAGAATCATCNCNACCATTGNGATNATNCNGGATGCNNCNGGNAAATACAGNAGTTTCCTGATATTCATACGCCCCCTCACTGCCTGTTGCAGAAATACGATTCCCAAAAGGGTATATACTAAGCCAAATACGATAACAGAAAGCATGATACCATAAACTCCCATAGACAAACGGTTTACCGTGATATAAGCGGTAATGCCGTTTGCTGCAAGTGCAAGAATACCCGTCAGCAGGGCAGCAATAGACATATTGATTGACGGAAGGACAATAAGCAGCGTCACCACCATGGCAAGCAGCACTATCGCGATACATCCCNTACGGAGCAGGCGTACTGCCAGCGCAGATTCCACNAGAAAAAATCCTGNAATGATCTTNTCCGCCATAACAAGNGTAAGCGCCATAAAAAATAATGATATGATCATATTGTCGCGGATAATGCCATGGATTTTAATGCGTACTTCATGAAGATCATTGCTGTGATATCCAATGGACAATCTCTTTCTTTCGACGGCCGTGAGCGTCAGCACGATCAACAACGGAAGAAGCAGGACTCCTCTGTATATTCCCGCATATGCACCCCATTGATAGGTCAGCATAATCGTTTCTCCGTGAAGTTCTCCGATTCTGAAAAAGATGGTCTGATCAATAATCGGAAAAAGCAGCGCCACAAAATAACTGCCTGCCGTAGGCAGCACATGCATGACAAGCTGGATGACGATATCTACGGTATCCATCCTTCGTTTTGCGGTATCTCTCTTTAACAGTTTTCTGAAATAATTTCCATACAGCCGATACATGAGTATTATCAGAACACATGTCATTGCAGCGCCGACAGATATCCCGATGGCTGCTCCTGCAGCGCCATACGCATAACAAGTTTCCTGTGTTCCGAGCACATTGGCGGCTTTCATCCCCCGTGTCATAAAGACGCCTGAAAAGACAGCCGCAACAATCGCCATTGTCAGCCGTCCGGTCAGTGTTGATGTCAATAGCGGAAATGAACCTCCCATGCCTTCAAAATATCCGTTAAATGTGCAGGAAATACTGTAAAACAATATTGAGCAGCTTAATGTGATCAGTGTCAGATAACTTTTCGGACCGATCAATACAGACCGGCATAACGAATCCGCAAAAATATATATCAGCAGGATGGTTGCGATACTGTATAAAATAGAGATCAATAGCCCCGCATTCAATATACTTTTTGCATGCCGGTATTGCTGCTGCTCCACTCTTTTATAAACAAGGGAAGCAATTACCGACTTCAATGTATAAGGCAGCGACACCATCAGGATCAGAACCAAATCAGCTGCCGTAAAAAAATATGCCGAACCACGCAGCCCGTTTTGGGATACGATTACCGTCCATGTCCATGAAGTAAGCAGAATGATCATTAATATCACTGACGGAATCACCAGTTCCTCCGAAGGATAATTGTCCTGTATTTTTTCCACTCGTTTTCTTTTGCCCATATAACTTGTCCTTTCTCGTCCCGAAAGTTTCCGTACTTTTTATTTTATCTTACTTATGTATCCTGCTCCCTTGTGATGGAAAGACGTTTCAATATTATCCGCTGCGCTTCTTCCATCCTAAGCCGCTGCACTTCTTCCATGTGGTCATATCCCAAAAGATGCAGCATACTGTGCGTCAGTAAAAATGCATACTCCCGCAAAATACTATGCCCATACTGCTCTGCCTGCTCCACCATCCTTTTGTGACAGATCATGATTTCACCTAAGATCAATTCTTCCGTGTCAGGATCAAAATAGGCATAATGCTTCCCTGTCTCCTCCAGAATCGAAAAATCTGCTTCCTTTGCAAAGGGAATATTGGGAAAAGACAGTACATCCGTAATCTTATCCATACCGCGAGTTTCATAATTGGCATTTTGAATTGTAGCTTCCTCAACAAGATAAACAGAGACGCATGCCTCATATGGACAATGGTAAAATGCCAGCGCAGCATTGATNACATCTCTTGCANCTGCNTCNTAATCCGGTNAAACANCTTCNGCTGTNTCTNTTTCNAANTATAAGGTCATGTCGCTTTTTCTCCTGTTTCCCGAAATACCATGAAGCGGTATCCCGGAGCTTTAAAGGATTATAATTTTGGTTTTTTCGGGTTCCTTGCCTGCTTTGACTGCTCATATTTTTCATATGCCTGTACAATCTTCATGACCAGCGGATGTCTCACCACGTCCTTGCTGGTCAGCGTACAAAAAGAAATTCCCTCTACTTTGGAAAGAACCCGGCATGCCTCGTCGAGACCGGAAACAGTTCCCTGGGATAAGTCTTTCTGTGTCCGGTCGCCGGTAATGACCGCCTTGGAGCCGAAACCGATTCTGGTCAGGAACATCTTCATCTGTGCCGGCGTCGTATTCTGCGCTTCGTCTAAAATAATAAAGGCATTATCCAGCGTCCTGCCCCTCATATATGCCAATGGCGCCACTTCGATCAGACCCTTTTCCATATTTTTACTGAATGCTTCCGCGCCCATGATCTGATAAAGCGCGTCATATAACGGACGGAGATACGGATCCACTTTACTCTGCAGATCTCCCGGCAAAAATCCCAGCTTTTCTCCGGCCTCGATCGCCGGTCTTGTCAGGATGATACGGCTGACCTCTTCCCGTTTAAATGCAGTGATCGCCATTGCCATAGCAAGATATGTTTTTCCTGTCCCGGCAGGGCCTGTCCCAAATACGATCATATCATTACGAATGGCTTCTACATATTTCATCTGCCCTTCTGTTTTTGGTTTTACCGCTTTACCGTTCATTGTATGGCAGATAACGTCCTCCTCCAACGCCAGCAGGACGTCCTCTTTATCTTCCTTTGCCATCTCAATGCCATATTCCACCTTATGCGCCTCCAGCGAATCCGCATNTCGGGAAATCTCTATCAGATCTAAAATCAGTGATTTTGCTTTACGTACCGAAGATGGCTCCCCATAAAGCTGCAGGACGCCGTCACGATTGATCACCTCTACCGAAAGCTCCCTCTCCAGCTTGCTGATATATCGGTCACATTCTCCAAAGATCAGACGCATAGCATCGCTGCTTATATTGAGTTGTTCTTTATATTCGTAATTCATATGACCTTCATCCCTCTGCCCGAATTGCTGCTTCACTCTGCTTTTACCTCAACGCCAACGGGCTTTTCCATCGGTACAAATACCCCGCCCGGTGCACATATACTCAGGCGCCCGGAAAGATAGATCCCCTGTAACCCGGGAATATACTGCATCTCATCAGCAAGGACTTCTATGCCCGCTTCCTCCAGCTTCACCAGATAATCTGAATAATCCTGCATCAAAATATCCCTGATCTGCTGATCATCCCTGTAAATATTGTGAAATGTTGTTTCCAGATACTCTATCTTACCATAATAACACGGCAGATAAAAATTATCCATACATCTTAGCTGATAACAGAAAGAATAATGATCAAACGTCACATAAGGCGCTTCCTGCACGCCGATCCTCCATTCTCCCAGAAGCGTGCTGATAAAGGAAGCTTCCTTAACAGCGCCCGTATATTCTTTGACGCATACTTCTGCCGGTACATAATCCAGATAGCTGATCTCATACTGCAGCATGATATCCGCATCCGCTGCAACATAACGGCGGCTGATTATGGTATCTCCCGTATTATTGTAGATGGGGATTTCTCCGCTCACAAGGATCTGCCCCTGTGATACGCTGTCTCCTGCTTTACACTGCGGAACGCCTGCACGCGTAATGATGGAAACTATCGTCCCCTGTTCCCGCGCGGCTATATCTCCATATCCGGCGCTGTTATATGACTGCCCCGTTCCCGTCGGTCCACCTGTCAGTTCATTTTCCTTAATGTTAATCATGAGACAGGTGCCTTTCACGACCACATTGCACCATGTGATCACCGGAAAACGTGCGCGAAGCTGTTCCTCCATTTCGTCCGGCACGATATTGCTGAGCCTGTCACCATAGTACCATTCCTGCTCTATCAGATAATCATACATCATATCTGCAGTAATGGAGCTGTTGCCGGACAGCTCAATAGACCATATATAACCGGATAGCACCCACAGCCCCACAAGGATGGCCGGCGGCATCAGATAAAACACGATCCTGCACCGGTAAAGCAGAAAACGATACAATAATCCGCTTTTCTTAATGATCGTTACTTCCATGCCCGCTTTATCAGCCAGTTCCTTCAGCTTTGCTTCACAGAACCCGATTGCCACAGCCCGTACATCTTCTTCTGTCCTTTTGATCTTTTCCAGATGAATGTCGTTCTTTGCACAAAGGTTGATAAAACGTTCCGCATGATCCCCTTTGATGCACAGATGCTGTTCAATAAATAACAGACGGCGAAGCAATCTTCCTATCATGATGAGCCAGCTACCTAAGCCATTGCAGAGATTCTATCCTGCCTAAAATATGCAGATCAAATTTGGAATAATAATCAATGCAAAGCCCGCATCCCGTCACCAGAAGTCTTTGTTCCCTGCCGCATACAAGGATGCGATCCTCCTGATATTCCACGATCCCCTTATAATTTTCAATTGTCAGCTCATGATCACCGGTCATGGCTGCCCTGATATCTGCTATATCCATGGCATATAATCTCTTTTTTTATATGCTATGAAATAATTGCCTGTTACATGACTTTATCCAGAATAATTTCCGTATGTCCGGGTTGTTTTTCCTGTATCGTATAGGCATTTAAAAGCCGATCCTTTGCCTGAAGACATTTTTGCTCATCATTATAATGGAGCTCCGCCAGCACATCATTTTCTTTTACCTGATCACCTGTTTTCTTTTTCAGCACGATCCCGACAGACAGATCGATCTCACTCTCCTTTGTCTCCCTGCCTCCGCCTAAGATCAACGAACAGACGCCGACCTCGTCACATGTGATATGTCCGATATAGCCGCTCTTTGGACTGGTCAGTACGGCTTGATAGCGGCTGCGCGGTAAAAGCTCCGGCTGATACACCGCCTCTTTATCACCGCCCTGCGCTTCGATCCATTCTGCCAGTTTATCAAGCGCCGCGCCGGAAGCTATGGAGCTTTGAAGCATTTCCTCCGCCTCTTTTTCCTCCCTTGCAATGCCTGCCGACAGAACCATCTGCGTGCCAAGCGTCATACACAGTTTCGTAAAATCTTCAGGACCCTTTCCTTTCAGCGTCTCAATCGCCTCCTTAACCTCCAATGCATTGCCCACAGCAAAGCCTAACGGCTGGTCCATATTGGTCAGAAATGCGGTTGTTGACTTTCCCGCGCCCTTACCGATCCTGACCATTTCCTCTGCCAGCCTCATGGCATCCTCGCGTTTTTTCATAAAAGCGCCGCTTCCGCATTTGACATCCAGTACAATAGCGTCCGCACCGGCTGCAAGCTTCTTGCTCATGATCGAGCTGGCGATCAGCGAAAAATTATCTACCGTCGCCGTCACATCCCTTAGCGCATAGAGCTTTTTATCCGCCGGTGCAAGCTCCGCCGTCTGTCCCATAATAGCGATCCCGATCCGGTTGACCTGATCAAAAAAATGCTCCGTTGAAATCCCCGTCGAAAATCCCGGAAAGCTCTCCAGCTTATCGATCGTTCCGCCGGTATGACCCAAGCCCCTGCCGCTCATCTTTGCGACTCTGACGCCTACCGAAGAAACCAACGGCGCAAGCGTAATGCTCGTCTTATCGCCTACGCCTCCGGTGGAATGTTTATCCACCTTAATTCCCTGTATTCTGGAAAGATCCAGAATATCCCCGCTGTCACGCATCGCCAGCGTCAATTCCAATGTCTCCTGTTCATCCATTCCCTGAAAATATACCGCCATCATCATAGCGGACATCTGATAATCAGGAAGGCTGCCTGCCGTATACTGCTTGATCATCCAGCGGATCTCATCCCCTTCCAGAATGCCGCCGTTACGTTTCTTTACGATCAGATCATACATTCTCATCAAACCGAATCTCCTTTCAACCGTTTTTCAAAGGATACTTTGACATATTATATCCGTTTATGCTACAATCCACTTATCATGAAACTGCCAGAACCATTTATCCAACGAATGAAATCTATGTTAGGCGGGGAGTATCCCGCTTTTGAAGCCTCCTATGACGAAGCGGCGGTAAAAGGGCTCCACCTGAATCCCAAACGTCTCTCGGAAGAGGCTTTATTACGGTGTTTCTGTGATGGTGTTGCTGCTTTATTTAATATTAAATATGGATTTAATTTTAATTATATAGTTGAAAATGATTTTAAACCCGGTATGCATCCATTCCACCATGGCGGAGCTGTGTATTCGCAGGATCCATCTGCCATGCTGCCTGTCAGCGGGATTGAGATCTCACCCGACTGGCGTGTCCTTGATCTTTGCGCCGCTCCCGGCGGAAAAAGCTCACAGATCGCATCCCGTCTATCCGATCAAGGTTTTCTGCTTGCCAATGAACCCAATCCCTCCAGAAACAAAATATTGCTCAGCAATATGGAACGGATGGGATATCCCAATGTCATAGTTACCAAATTGACTCCGCAGGAGATTGCCTCCTATTATCCGGAATATTTTCATATGGTCTTAGTTGACGCACCTTGCTCCGGTGAAGGAATGTTCCGTAAATATCCGGAAAGCATCCGTGAATGGTCCCCGGAAAATGTCCTTCTCTGCCGGCAGCGGCAAAAGGAAATTCTAAGTCATGCAGTGAATACACTGCTTCCGGGCGGTATCCTGGTCTATTCTACCTGCACCTATTCTGTCGAAGAAAACGAAGATATTGTCCGCTGGCTGCTTCAGGAATATTCTCTTAAGCCCTATGCCGTACCGGAACAGATACGGTCAATCACCGCTCCCGCTTTTGGAGAGGATCTTACCTGCTGCAGAAGGTCTTATCCGCACCTTTTCCAAGGAGAAGGTCAATTTATGGCTTATTTCCGAAAGCCTGGGACGCTGCCTGAAACCCTGAACAGTCAATATGCAGATTCCTCTCCGGCTCTGCGTAAAATATCTTCTAAAAACAGCTCCCTCATTATGGAAGTTTTCGGCGGTCATTTTGACCTGTCCGAACTCTCCTTTTATGAACATCAGGACAAGATCATCGCGCTTCCAAAAGCTCATCACGTCCAGCTTCCGCCCCACGGCATCACCTTATGCGGCGTTACGGCAGGCATGATGGAGAAAAACCGTTTTACACCCCATCATCATTTCTTTCATGCATACGGAAGTCTCTGCTGTAACACGCTTTCCCTTCCGCCGGAAGACTCCCGCATCATGCAGTATCTTTCCGGTCAGGAGATTGCGGATGACAGCGTATCCAAGGGGTACGGCGTTATCTGCTGTGAGGGCTGTCCCCTCGGCGGCTTTAAGGCATCTAACGGCAGGCTGAAAAATCATTATCCCAAAGCCCTGCGCAACCTATGAGCATCGATCAGGTATCCCTATTTCCCTGTAAATGAAATAAACGTCGGACGGGTGTAAACATATTCTTCTATGATCGCCCATGCCCGGTCTTCATCAATTGGCTCCGCATTATCCAGATCAAAACAATTATTGGTCGTTGTTGAATATAACCAAGGGTTGTCCGGAGAATCTGTTCCGTTATAGAGAACCGCTTCCACCAAATGAAGCTCTGTTCCCTCGAAGACATAATATGAGTATTCGGAATAAGCGGCACCGCTGGAACCTTCATTTGCAATCATCCCATTTTCACAGAGATAATAGCGGTTCCGATCCCAGCCGTCAAATACATGAACCAGCTCTCCGTCATGGATGGTATAGAGATCATATACAACACCATCCCACGCCTCCGGACCATTTTCACCGAAGATCAGTTCCTCTGTGCCATCTCCATCAATATCTTCCATCAGGTAACCAAATTGCGCTTTAGCATCTTCAGACAGATTCAAACGGAATAAATCGGTGAAATCGTAATCCACGTCTTCTTCAGCATTTCCTTCCAGATATGCTGTGGCAGCCATGATCAGTTCCGCATAACACNNCGGCAGTTCCGCGAGTTCTTTCTGTTCNNTNTCCGTCNCACNGGCNGATTCCCTNNCATCCTNNGACAATNCTTCGTCCTCTGCATCTCCTGTTTCCATATTGTCACCGAATGACGTTATAGCCGGCTCTGTCTGTTCTATCGGGTCTTTCTGACCGTTTTCTGTATCGTCAGCAGCTCCACTGCTCCCTTCAGGCAGTACTGCATCCCCTATTTCCATATTGCCACCGGGTGACGTTGCATCTGCCCCTGCCCCTGTCTGTCCTTGCTGACCGCTGCTGCATCCTGTTACTGCCAGCAACAGGCAGATACACAGTATCAAGCTTCCTTTTTTCATTCCTTTTTTTCATTCCCTTCTTTTTCTTTTTCTATAATAAAATTCCCTGTTTAAGATATCCGATGGCACATAAATCAATGTAAAGCTGCCGCCCATAAGCAGATAAAGCTGCTTTTGCATATCCACTCANTTGTNATATNGCTCATTATTTTTGATCTTNTNNGCCCGGTANATCTGTTCTAACAGCACCACCCGCATCAGCTGGTGCGGCAATGTCATTTGTGAAAAACTAAGCGCAAGATCCGCTTTTTTCTTTAATTCCTCATCAATTCCCAAGGAACCGCCGATCATAAACTGGAGATGGCTGTTCCCACCCGTTTCCAGATCGCATATCTTTTTAGAAAAAGCCTCCGAAGTAAATGCCATTCCCTCGATGGCAAGGACGATCAAATAGGCGTTCGGGACAAGATATTTTTCCAGACGCGCCGCTTCCGCTTTCAAAACCAACTGTATTTCCTTTTCTGAAGCATTCTCTGTTGTTTTTTCATCCTTTACCTCAAATACATTAAGTTTGACATACCGCGAAAGCCTTTTGCTGTATTCCCCAACTGCCTGCCGGTAAAATTCCTCCTTGATGGAGCCGACGCATAAAATGTCAAACTTCATGCTCATACAACTCCTGATAGATCTTTTCCGTCATATTGTCAGCATACGACGGATCGAGATTCATAAATTTTTCGGTCAGGATGTGCCTGATCTGATCAACTCTGTAAAAATATTTCTCTTCCTCAGGAAGATCGCTTTCCATCCTTCCCTCCAGCATGGCATCAATCTGTTCGGAAGTAAGTTCTTTCTGATACCACTTTTCAATCTCGCCGGTCATTTTGTCTTCTTCCTTGGCAAAAGATAACAGACTCTTAAAGGATTTGACCGATAAAAATCCCATGATGATCATCGCAAGAAATAAAACGCCCATCACGGAACAGGTTATGGTCTTTGTAAAAGCGCTCCACCTGATAGTTATGATATTGAATACGCATAAGATATCCAGTATTAATCCTACAAAACCGACAACGATCAGCGAAAATGCGGAAGATCTGACCTCCTGTGCCTGTTCCCGCTTGTTTTGGTAGAGTTCACTGCCTCCTGGATTTCTGCTGTTTCCGACATTACGCATCTGCTGATAACGCATCTGATTTTCCATACGCGCAATCTCTCTTAGGATTACAGCTGCTGCTTCCCGTTCCTTAGGATCTACCAAAAGATAATGGATCTCATCTCCTTCATCGTACTGAACGCGTGCTGATGAAATATCCTTTTGATTCAGCAGATCGGCAAGGCTTTGAAGCTGGATTGGTGCGCCTTTGGCAATGATGTCTTCCTGCCGGATCAGACTTTCTACCAGCTTGCAGTGGCATTTTTTACATTCAGTAATCCCTTCCACATATTCATTTTTACATTTTGGACACCACGCCATACTTTCACACTCCTTTGCTCTTAAAGCGCACAGTACATTGCGCCTCTTATGCATTTGCCATGAGTATAAATATACCCTTACGGTATCATATTTTCTGAAACAAGCTCATCCACAACCGGTGGTGGTGGCGGTGCATATGCTTCGGGCGGGATAAGCTCCCCAAGGGAATACTCGCCTTCTTCAGAACGGATTCCCTTATACAGGCTTCCGTCATTGATATCCACCAGATAAAAGGTTCCGGTTCTCATGCTTTGCGGCATTGTTCCCTGCTCTGTACCAGGACTGCTTGAAATCATATTTTCCATAAATATATAATAAACTTTATTCTCCAGCGCGATTGCCGAAGATACGACATAACTATATCTCATCGTATTGCCCGCGACAGAGCCGGTCAGATCGCTGGCTTTCCCGAGATTTACGTTATACTGCATCAGATTAGCCATAATATCCTGAACCTGTGCCGTCCCCTGTAGGGAAAGATTGTAGTCCATTTCCGTAACTTCGCCCGGAATCCCCTCCTGACTGTAGGCAATAAAGGTAAAATGACTCGTACCAAGCGGCATCGGGATTGGACCGGTATATTNCGTGCTTTCATTCGTCGGCATCGTTCCGTCTGTCGTGTAATAAACCGTACAATACAGCTGCACATCAACCTCGATCAACTCTGGGATCTGAAAATTGCCGCTTTCCAGAAGGACATTGGGCGGGTTCGGCACGCGAATATCAATCGTGTATGTCTTGGATGCCACATCGCTCTCTATCCCATAGGAATTGACAAAAATCGCATTGATCTTATAAATGCCACGCTCCAGAATAAGCGGTTCACTATAGACCGGACTATCATATGTCGGCATGGTTCCATCAACAGTATAATAGATAGTGCCCTCGGAATTGGACGACAGCTTCAGATATACGATCTCATCATATGTGCCCTCAGAAGTGCTGAATTCCGGTTCATTAGCCAGATAATTCTGAAACTGGTTGACAACGATCATATCTTCACAATTTGACAGGATCTCCTCAATCATGGCATAATCCTGCTTCGATGCGTAATAATCGATCATTTTTCTATAAGCCGCCTGATAATTGACATCCTTTACATAGATGATCTCCCAAAGCATCAGGATGCCTTTTTCATCTTCGTTATTTTTAAAATAATATTCAGCCAGCTGGTATTTTAAAGAGGTATCCTCCGAAGAAAGCATCACAGAGCGTTCCATATGCGCGATTGCGTCAGCATAGTTGCCTTCCGCCGCAAAGGAAGCTGCCAGCTCTGCCTGATATGAAGAACTGTTGTTTTGATACATATATTTCGAAAATCTGACAATTCCCGTCACAACAGATGCGACCAGCACAAGGAAAAGCGCGAGCACCACCCACCGCAGTCTGCTTTCCTTCATAAATTTCAGGAAATGGTATATAATATGCGGATCTTCTTCATCAAAATCATCAAAATAATCCAGCTCGTATTCTTCGTCAAATTCATCCGCAGCTTCATATTCCTCGTAATATGCATCCGCGTCGTCATATTCTTCCGCCGCTTCATACATTCCGTCATATTCTTCCGATCNCTCTGCGGCATCATATTCATNATCATATCCCGCAGGCATATCTTCNGGCGAATCCAGATCAAAATATTCCAANCCGTCCATATCCAAGCCNGTTTCTTCTAATGAATTGATATCAGATTCATTTTNAACTGATGCATTGATATATGATTCATCAGGCTCCGGGTTGTTGTCCAGCTTCTGATATTCCTCATAAGATGCTTCTGCATCCACTTGAATATCAGACAACGTATCATTGATACTTTGCTCAATCTCCGGCTCATAATAAGGGACAAACGAAACTTCCTCTCCACATTTAGGACAGTATAGAAGATCATCCGCTATTTCCGCATTACAATTGGGACAAATCATAAGATAACCCTGATCCTTTCCTGACCGGCACATCAATCCCACTTAAATCCGATCATTACTGCAACGCGCCTGACACACAGTTATTCATCAGCATTGCAATCGTCATAGGTCCGACTCCGCCCGGAACAGGCGTGATCGCACCTGCAATCGGAAATACATCCTCATAATCCACATCTCCGCACAGCTTATTCTCCGCATTCCTATGGATGCCGACGTCGACTACTGCTGCGCCTTCTTTGACATATTCCCGGGTAATCATCCTTGGCTTTCCGACAGCAGCCACCAGAATATCCGCACGTTTACATACTTCCTTAAGATCCTTTGTTTTAGAATGTGTAATGGTCACGGTTCCGTTTTCCCGAAGCAGAAGCACTGCCATAGGCTTGCCGACGATATTGCTTCGACCGATCACAACACATTCCTTCCCCGCGATCTCGATATTGCTCCGTTTCAAAAGCTGGATGATCCCCGCCGGGGTACAGGGCAGAAATCCCGGCTGCCCGATCATCAGCGCGCCTACGCTTTCCGGATGAAATCCGTCCACATCTTTAGCGGGCGAAATCGCTTTGATTATGGCATCCTCATCAATATGCTCCGGCAGCGGCAGTTGCACAAGGATACCGTTGATCTTATCATCCTGATTTAAGCGTTCGATCAACGCAATCAATTCCTCCTGCACAACCGTCTCAGGAAGCTCATAGCTTTCCGAGCGGATGCCGATATATGCGCATGCCTTTTTCTTATTGCCGACATACACGCTTGATGCCGGATCGGTTCCCACCTGTATCACGGCGAGAGCGATCTCCTTCCCGTCTTTTTTCAGCGCTTCCACCTGTTCTTTTAATTCATCCTTGATCTCCTGGCTGATCTTTTTGCCGTCTATGATATATGCCATACGGGTTCTCCTTTTTATCTTAAATTTCTATTAGGTAATTGCGAAGCTCTGCCCAGCTTCTTTCCTATACTGTACTTAAAATAATCCTGTGATCTTATCATCTATCACATCGATCCCCTCCGCTGCAGGTGTCTTCGGCAGCCCCGGCATCGTCATAATCGTTCCTGTAATCACGACAATAAATCCCGCTCCGGCATTCAGATACACCTCGCGGACATGAACGGTGAAGCCCTCCGGTCTTCCCAATTTTGCCGGATCGTCGGATAAGGAATATTGCGTCTTTGCCATGCAGACAGGCAGGCTTCCATATCCCATATCCATGATTTTCTTCAGCTGCTTTTTCGCAGCCGCAGCGTAAGTTACATCATCTGCGCCGTAGATCTTCTGCGCGATACATGTAATCTTCTGCTCCGGTGTCAGCTCGTCTTCATAAAGATAATGAAAATCAGGACGTTCATTTTCCAACATCCCGATCACCTTCCCGGCCAGCTCCAGACCGCCTTCCCCGCCTTGTTCCCATACGCTGGCAAGTGCAAATGCACATCCTTTATCCTCTACAAAAGTGCGTACATAAGAAAGCTCCGCTTCGGTATCGCTCGAAAACTGATTGAGTGTCACCACGATGGGCACGCCGTAATTCTGCAGATTCTCAATATGCTTTTCCAGATTGACGATGCCGTCCTGCAGCGCGGGCAGATTTTCTTCACCCAATCTACCCTTGTCTACACCACCATTATATTTCAAAGCGCGTATTGTTGCAACCAGTACAATGACATCCGGTTTCAGACCGGCTTTGCGGCATTTGATATCAAGAAATTTCTCCGCACCGAGATCTGCGCCAAATCCCGCCTCTGTTACCGTGATATCGGACAGCTTCAAGGCAAGCTTTGTCGCCCGGACAGAATTGCAGCCATGGGCAATATTGGCAAATGGACCGCCATGAACGAAAGCCGGTGTATGCTCTAATGTCTGAATCAGATTTGGCTTCATGGCATCCTTTAAGAGCGCAGCCATCGCGCCTACCGCTTTCAGCTGCTTTGCCGTAACCGCTTCTCCATCCATATCATATGCTACGATGATCCGGGAAAGCCTTTCCTTTAGATCCTCCATATCGTCCGCAAGACAAAGGATTGCCATGATTTCGGAGGCTACGGAGATCACAAAATGATCCTCCCTGACAACACCGTCCGTTTTTCCGCCCATACCCACAACAATATTTCGGAGCGCCCTGTCATTCATATCAAGACATCGTTTCCAGACGATCTGTCTGGTATCGATCCGCAGTTCATTACCCTGCTGGATATGGTTGTCAAGCATGGCCGCCAGAAGATTATTCGCTGAAGTGATCGCGTGAAAATCACCGGTAAAATGAAGATTCAGTTCTTCCATGGGAACAACCTGCGAATAGCCTCCGCCTGCCGCGCCTCCCTTAATGCCAAAACACGGTCCCAGAGACGGTTCCCTGAGAACTACAGATGCTTTCTTGCCCATGCGGCACAATGCCTGACCAAGGCCGATGGTAACTGTCGTTTTCCCCTCACCTGCCGGTGTAGGATTGACCGCCGTTACAAGCACAAGCTTACCGTCGGGATTTCCAAGCGTTTTTTGGATACATTCATTACTGATCTTCGCCTTATATTTTCCATAACATTCCAGATCCTCCTCTGTAATACCAAGCTGACCGGCAATCTCGCCAATCGGCATCAGCTTTGCTTCCTGCGCGATCTGAATGTCTGATTTTATTGTTTTTGCACTCATGTTAATCCTCCATGTCAGAGTAATTTTATTACGATAACTCCTCAGCAGCCATCAACGCATTCACGCATTTTTGCTTTGTAAGAATTCCTCTAACTGAGCGGGAGTCATCAGAACCCTCCTTGGCTTCGTGCCTTCCTCCGGACCAACGACGCCTGCCGCCTCCATCTGGTCAACAATCCTTGCCGCCCTGTTATAGCCCACCTTAAACACACGCTGCAGCATACCGCTGGAAGCCTTTTCTTTTTCTACGACAAAGCGGCATGCTTCGTCAAAATAGGCATCCAGTGAATCCTCTGCCCCTGATCCGTTCTTTGACGACGCACTCTCCTGAGCAGTATCACCCTCCGACATTCCTGTGATCTGTTGATCAATAGCGGTGTCATAGGCCTGATCTCCGGCATTTTTCTTTAAGAAATCAACAACATCCGACACCTCCTGATCCGACACAAACGCCCCCTGGACACGCAGCGGTTTGGAATAGCCCTGCGGATAAAATAACATATCCCCTTTGCCCAGAAGCTTTTCCGCACCCACCATATCAAGTATCGTGCGGGAATCCACACCACTTGTCACCTTAAATGCGACACGGCTTGGCATATTGGCTTTGATCAATCCTGTAATGACATCCACGGAAGGACGCTGTGTCGCAATGACCAGATGGATGCCGGCAGCCCGGGCAAGCTGGGCCAGACGGCAGATCGATTCCTCCACTTCCTTGGAAGCAACCATCATAAGGTCAGCAAGCTCATCCACAATCACGATGATCTGCGGCAGCTTCTGCAGTTCTGCGCCCTCTCCCTTTGCCTGCATATCCTCTACTCTTTTATTATAGCCCTTGAGATCACGCAGACCAAAATCAGCAAACGCCTTATACCGTTTTGTCATCTCTGCCACCGCCCACTGAAGCGCCGCATTGGCTTTACGCGGATCTGTAACGACAGGAATTAACAGATGCGGGATCCCGTTATATACGCTGAGCTCTACTACCTTCGGATCAATCATGATCAGCTTGACATCATCAGGGTGCGCCTTATATAAGATACTCATAATCAACGTATTGATGCAGACCGATTTGCCGGAACCGGTTGCCCCGGCCACCAGCATATGCGGCATTTTAGCAATATCCGCAACGATCGTCTTGCCTGTGATATCCTTTCCGACAGCAAATGTCAGATTGGAAGCAGCAGTCTTATACTCGGAAGATTCGATCAGGTCACGAATCAGCACATCACTTGTTTTCTTGTTGGGAAGCTCAATCCCCACGGCAGCCTTTCCCGGAATCGGCGCCTCGATACGGATATCTTCCGCCGCAAGATTTAGCTTGATATCATCCGCCAGACTGACGATCTTATTAACCTTGATCCCTTCCCCAAGCTGAAGCTCATATCTTGTCACAGAAGGTCCCTGACTGATATTTGTAACAGTAACCGTTACACCGAAGGTCTTTAACGTCTGCTGTAATAACAGGGCGGTTTCCTGCAGCTCCTGATCACTGTCACCCCGCTTCTTATTTTCATTTTTCTTTAAAAATGATAATTTGGGTTTTTCATATTTTTTGGGTTTCCATAATGATTTTGCACTCTGTGACGGATTATGGACTTCTGTATCCTTCGTCGCAGAAGCTTCAGCATCCATATTGTTTCGGTGGCTTCGTTCCGTTACAGGCTGCGGCATCCGGCTCAGATCCGGCATAGTCACAACTGATTCCTCCGTCGTATGTGCATAGTATTCCGAAGGCGCTTCGTCGTCAACATCGGCTGGAGTCTGTGTTTCATAAAAAGCATCATTGTCCGTTTGAAAATTATTGCCTGCCGTATGAGACTCATACAATTCATCAGCATCGGAAACGTCGATTTCCGGCATTTCCTCGTCAGAATGGCTGATGGTAATCTCTCTCATGGACGAAACGGGTATCTCCGGATGCGTCTGTTCCCTGTCAGCAGGTTCTTCCAAAAGGGTAATCTCATGTATGTCATCACGATGCGCTTTTTTATTCGTATCTTCTATCAGCACCTGATTAATGTCTATCTTATTTTTCTTTGTATTATGTACAGAAGCGTGGGCAGTCGCGATCCGCTCATCCTCCCGTCGTTCTTCCAGCTCCCGGCGCTTCTGCTTCGCTTCTTCTCTTTTTTGCTGCTGTTCCTTTGCTTTTTCCAAAGCAGTATTTTTCGCGCGTTCTGCAATGCTTTTCCTGCTGCTGCGTGCTGTTAAAAACGCATCTTCTTCCTGCTCATCCACCGGTACAAGCGCGTATTGCCCATTATCATCCTCCGTATAACGGTCATAGGATGATGCGCGCCGCAATTTCAATTTTGCCAGGAAAGAACGCTCGGTGATCAGCACAATACAGATTAATGCCAGCACCACCGCAAGAAAAATAGAGCCGGCCTGTCCAAATATCTGAAACAGCCAGCATGCTGCCAGCCCGAAAAGCACGCCGCCGCCGCCCTGTATACCGTAAAGCTGACTGACCTGCTTCTCAGCGCCGGCAAGATAAGCAATATCCATTCCGGTAATATAGCACAGCAGTATTCCGATCATAAAGATCAGCACCAATGCGGAAATCAGCTTTAGTGTCGCTATCTGATTGGCTGCATTGGAGATTTTAAAACAGATCCCGAAAAATACGACAACCGGGATCAGATACCCTAAGATACCGAACACGCCAAGCATAAAGGACTTTACAGCCGGACCAAATGCCCCCTTGATCACATTGATCATACAAAGGAAAATCATCAGTACAACGCAAAAAACAATCAAGGCAGCCGCCTCCTGACGAATTTTCACGTCTACTTCTTTTCTCACGATATCCTGCGCATTACGGCTGGTTCTTCCCGATGAGCTGTTTCTGTTTTTATTGGCTGCACCGGCACTTCGATGATTATTTTTTCCGCCGCTGCTTCTCTGACTTCCTGATGCCGCCACCCAATCTGCCTCCGTCACAAAACTTCTTAGTGAACTACTTACCGAAGTATTATATCATATCCGCAGTGCCCTGGCTCGATTCCGCTTCGCTCCATCTCGCCCGCGGGCTTCGCCCTATGCTCACTCATGGAAACAGCTGCCGCCTGTAAGCAAGCTTCCAGCGGCAGCTGTTTCCATTCACTCGCGCACTGCTCATTGCTTTCGCGTACATTATATCACAAATACTATATTTTGTCACTAAGAAACAGCAGATACACTATATCATGCCCCGCAGCCTGCTGATAGCGGAGGATAATCCACCGGTTTCATTAATAATCCCATGCTCGACAGCTTCCTTTCCCACCAGAATCGTCCCGATATCCTTGGTCAGCATACCGGTCTCCATCATCAACGCTTCAAAACACTCTTTTTTTACTTGGCAATGACTGCAGACAAACTGTGTGATCCGTTCCTGTATCTTTTTAAAATAATCATAGGTCTGTCTTGCCCCGATGATCAAGCCGTTTAATCTGACCGGATGAATCACCATGGTTCCCGTCGGCACGATCATAGAATAATCCGTACTGACCGCGATCGGCACGCCGATAGAATGGCTTCCTCCAAGCACCAGAGATACGGTCGGCTTTGACATACTGGAAATCATTTCGGCGATTGCCAGACCCGCCTCCACATCCCCGCCCATAGTATTTAACAGAAAAAGAACGCCCTTTACCTGTTCATCCATCTCATACTCCGCCAGTCTCGGCAGAATATGCTCATATTTTGTAGTTTTTGAAGAACTGGAAAGATTCTCATGTCCTTCGATTTCGCCGATGATCGTCATAATTTCTATCTTTTTCCCCTTNGATACCGCGGAGACATTTCCCTCNTCCCNGATCTGCTCACGNTCATCTTTCTTTTNTTNTTTATCCTTTTCTGCTGCGCTATCNNAAGCAGTCTGTTCCTGCTGNGTCATNTTCACNNTACCTNCATCATTCCGTTTTACTGTAGTTCAAATAAAAAGAAGGATATCAACCGATATCCCGTATCAATCATGATCCTTCTTTTATCTTATCCATTTTTTTAATTTATATCAAAAAAATCTCTCCCGTTTAATTCCACCAGATCAAAATGCATCTCATATTCCGACGGTTCAATATCAAACTCCATCTCCTTCGGCACCCGTTTTTTCGGTGTAGGAAGAGGATTATGTATTGGCTGCGACGCTGTCTTTGCAGCCTCAATTGCCTCCAATTCCAGTTCCAATGCTGATTTGGGCTCATCTAAAGTATTCTGATCGCCGACTGACGGTATTGAAGAAACACTCTGCCCGCTATTTGATGATGGAGCGGAAACATTCTCATTAGGCATCGTTGACGTTGGATCGGTATTCCGGACATTATTCGGTGACGTTAATGGACGGTTTTGAAACCTTGACGGTTTCTCACTGACCTTTGCCGTCTTATAATCCATCCGTCTGCCATATTTCAGAGCGGGATTCATCTGTTTCACGGGCGGCTGCTCCGGTTTTGCTTCCGGAACTGACTTCCCTTCCGGCTCCTGCGCGGGAACCGGCTCCGCTGCTGTTATTTCATTCTGCGCCTGTTGCGCTTTTGTCCCAAGATTCATTACGGAATCATCCATATGCATCACCGTACCTTTCTTTGTAATATCAGAGCAATGACGATCATAAGCCTGCGCCTTTCTTTTCGTATCAGACCAATAACAATCATACGCTCGCTGATGTACTTAAGCCTGTCCACCCGGATCCAGCCGCGTCTCTATATTATATTTCGGACGGTGCTTGACTTCTTTATAGATCTTGCCGATATATTCTCCCACAATACCGAGGGACAACAGCTGTACACCGCCCAGAAACCAGATCGATAAGATCAGGGAAGTCCATCCCTTCTCAACCGAACCCGAAAAATAAGAAACAAATGCATATACTGCCGCTGCAAAACAGCAGCCCAGTATGACAATGCCCAGTGAAATGATCATGGAGATCGGCTTTATGCTAAAAGAGGTTATGCCGTCTATGGCAAGCCCCACCATCTTTTTGAACGGATATTTAGAAGCGCCTGCCGCCCGTTCATGGCGTTCGTAATATACCTCCGCGGTCTCATAACCAAGCAACGGCACCATCCCGCGAAGATAGATATTGCTTTCTTCATAGCGAAAAAGCTCTTCCACCGCCCGTTTCGACATCAGCCGGTAATCCGCATGATTATAAACTGTTTCCACACCCATGATATCCAGAAGCTTATAAAATATCTGCGCTGTGTTGCGTTTCATGAAGGTATCAGTCTTACGGGCGCTCCTGACGCCATAGACGATATCCTTCCCCTGATGATAGGCATCCACCATATCTTCAATGACATTGACATCATCCTGAAGATCCGCATCAATGGAAACAATCATATCCGCCATTTCTTTAGCGCAGGACAATCCCGCAAGAAGGGCATTCTGATGACCCACATTTCTGGCCAGCTTGACTGCGCATACGTCCTTTGATGCCGATTGTTCTTTTGCCAGGATTTCCCATGTCCGATCCTTGCTTCCGTCATTGACAAACAGCATAAAGCTGGCCGGACTGATCTTTTTTTCATCAATCAATCTTTTTAAAATTTGACGCAGTCCTGCCAGACAAAGCGGAAGCACTTCCTCCTCGTTGTAACACGGAACTACAACAGCCAATTTATCCATTGGATTCTCCTAATCATTCATCCCAATTTGTGTATACGGACTGTACATCATCGTCATCATCCAGAAGGTCAAGCGTTTTCTGCAGGCTCTTGACGCTGTCCTCGTCCGTCAGTTCCACATAATTCTGGGGCAGCTTTGTCACTTCCGCGGATGCGATCGGCAGCTTTAATCCTTCCATCGCCGCCAATACTTCCGGAAATGCATCCGGATCCGTCAGGATCTCATAAGAATCCTCTTCCTCGGCAAAATCATCCGCCCCGGCATCCAGCGCCTTTTCCATCAAGGTATCCGCATCCAGTCCGCACTCTTCCTTATCGATGATGATCTGCCCCTTCGTATCAAACATAAAGGATACGCATCCCTGCGCGCCGATGCTTCCGCCGCCCTTGGTAAATGCGCTTCGCACGTTGGCTGCCGTGCGGTTCTTATTATCAGTCAGCGCTTCCACAATGATCGCTATCCCTTTGGGACCATATCCTTCATATACAACATGTTCATAATTGACAGCATTGCCGTCGCCCGCCGCTTTCTTGATTCCTCGTTCGATTGTTTCATTCGGCATATTGTTGGCTTTTGCTTTTGCAATTACGGTAGCCAGCTTGTAATTATTGGCGGGATCCGGTCCGCCTTCCTTTACGGCAACTGCGATCTCCCTTCCGAGGATGGTAAAGATCTTTCCCTTCGCAGCGTCATTTTTCTCTTTCTTGTGTTTGATGTTGGCAAATTTTGAATGTCCGGACATTTCAACCCTCCTGTAATCCTTTTGTTTTTCATATTTCTTTATTTTGCTCTTCTTCCTGTGGAATCGGCGTCACCTGTATGGTCTTGATCACCTTATTTTCTACTTCCATTACTTTAAATCGGTAATTCCCAATCCTCGTCTCAAACAGATCATCCTCTTCGGGAATTTTTTCCATCAGTGACACAAGATATCCGTTAATTGTTTCAAATTCCTGCTCGCCAAAATCGATCCCAAAAGCATCCGTCAGATCCTCCAGTCTTGTCAGACCGTCAATCTGATAGATTTCTTCCTTTTCATGCTTCTGGATCATATGGACATCAGCGTCATATTCATCCTGAATATTGCCGACGATCTCCTCTAAGATATCCTCCATTGCAACCAGTCCGGAAGTCTGTCCGTATTCATCTATAACGATGACCATCTGTGTTTTTGTTGCCTGCATTTCCTCAAATAACGCATCTACCGCTCTTGTTTCCGGTACAAAAACAGCGTCCCTGATCAGTCCCGCCGTCTCCTTCAGCGTCTTGTTCAGCTTTGGATTTTCACTTTGTACCCGTACAAGATCCTTGATATGCAGGATACCGACGATATGATCGATATTTTCTTCATAAACAGGATAACGGCTGTAATTATTATTCAGGATCTCCCACAGGGCATCCTTGACCTTGATATCCACATCCAAACCGGAAATGTTATTGCGGTTTGTCATGATATCCTTCGCCTGTTTGTCGGAAAGCTCGAAAATATTATTGATCATCTCGGCTTCATTGGCTTGCAGGATTCCTTTTTCCTGTCCTTCATTGACGATCGCAATGATCTCCTCCTCCGTCACGTCCGCCGCATCCGATTTTTTCTGGATGCCAAACAGCAGTTCCAGAAAACCGACGCTTTTTCGTAAAAACCATGTAATTGGAGCCAGAAGAGTCAACAATACATGTACAATTCCGTAAAATATCCTGATAACCTGCACCGGATATCTTGACGCGATACGCTTCGGCAGCAGAATACCAAAGATCAACAGCAGGTATATAAAGCCAACCATCATCAGTATGCCGTAACGCATCGTTATAAAATGGCTGCTGAAATAATAACCGCCATAAAACAGCAGGGCTGTTGCAAGCAGATGAATCGTATCTACAAGACGCTGCGGATCATCATGAAGTTTTATGACAGAGTCATCCACTTTTTCTTTCGCTGTCCCGGCGGAATAGTTTTTCACAGCTTCCCCAAAAGAATAAAGGATAAAATATATAAGAATCGTAGCAATATATGCTATGATCCCTGCCGCNAGACCATCTCCCATAAGAAACGCCATACTGCCCGCCGCAGATTCATCATTCATAATAAAAATTTCACCATACCTTCCTCATCGGCTTATATCACTGCAATTAAATATAACATTTTCAAGAAAAAACGTCAAGAAAGGCTCTTATGTATCCAATTCCAGGCTTATCTTCAGCGCATGATCTACCTTTGTCATAATTTCATTATCCAGATGACAGACCATCTCACGCATCCTTTTTTTATCCACTGTCCGAAGCTGTTCCAAAAGAATCACGGAATCCTTTTCCATCTGATATCTGGAAGCCTCCAGCTCTATATGGGTAGGCAGCTTGGCTTTATTCATTCTGGATGTGATTGCCGCAACGATCACGGTAGGGCTGTGTTTGTTGCCAATATCATTCTGAATGATCACTACCGGACGGATCCCTCCCTGTTCCGACCCAACCACCGGCCGCAGGTCAGCATAATAAACATCTCCTCGTTTCATAACAATCCTTTCAATTCAATACAATAACTATTTGCCTTCTTATGTATGAAACAATTCTATTTATGTATTATGCCCATGATTCTTAGTACTATACTTATTTCTTTATTAAGATTCGGTTGTCAAAGGATACTTTTTAAAAATTCATCTGGCAAGCTGCTCAAGCAATAATCTGTGCACATGCCGCTGTACGGAAATAAGAAATTCTAAACATTCCTAATTTATGTTGTGGAAGACGGACGCAGACGGGGCAATTCGCCATCCATGGCTCAGCTGCCCCTTTTCGGAACATCGTGTTCCGAAATTGCTGGGTATTGGATAGGAATGTTAAGAATTTCTAATTTCCTTCCAATGCATATGCACAGATCATTGCATGGGCAGCTTGCCATATGAATTCTTTAAAGGTATTTTTTGACACCCGGATCTTACTGATAAATCCGCGGCACACGTTTATTGATATTGCAGGCAATCTCATAATTGATCGTGCCGCAGAGCCCAGCCAGTTCCTCCATACGGATCTCTTCTTCCTGATCCTTCCCGATCAAGGTCACCGTATCACCGCGGCTGACCCCCTCGATCTTCGTAACATCCACCATAAATTGATCCATGCAGACGCGTCCGATGATTGGTGCACGCCTTCCGCGGATCAGTACAAAACCCCGATTAGACAACAGGCGCGGATAACCATCGCCATATCCTACGGGTATCGTCGCAACTGCCGTCTCCTCTGATGTAATATATGTGCCTCCGTAGCTAACGGGAACTCCTGCAGGCAATGTTTTGACATATGCAACGGTGCTCTTCCAGCTTAAAACAGGCTGGAGCGCAATCACATCCACAGAAACCTCATCAGAGGGCATCAGTCCGTAAATGATGATCCCCGCCCGTACCAGATCCATTTTTGCCGACTCAAATCCTATAATTCCCGCGCTGTTGGCACAATGTTTCAGAGGAATAAAGACTCCTTCCTCCTCCAGTTCCCCGCAGAACGCTCTGAAACGCTCGATCTGCTGCTGCGCCGGAACGTGATCCCATTCATCCGCTTTGGCAAGATGAGTAAAAATCCCTTCTACCGTAAGTGCGTCCAGAGAAGCTATCCTTTTTGCCGTTTCGATACCTTCTTTTGCGGCCGGCAGACCGATCCGGGACATACCGGTATCCACCTTGATATGTACGGGAATCGCTTTATTCTGTTTCTCAGCTTCCTGACACAATGCTTCCGCACTTGCCATATCAAATATCGTCGGTGTTACCTGATATTTGAGCAGTGTTTCATAAGCAGTGGGAAATACATATCCTAAGATCAGAATCCGCTTTTTTACTCCGGCTTCCCTTAATGCAACAGCTTCCTCTATGGTTGCTACAGCATATCCCCAGACAAACGAAACCTGTTCCAGTTCTTCTGCGAGCCTGACCGCACCATGTCCGTAACCGTCCGTCTTGATCACCGCGATCAAGGGCACATTGCTTCGTGCATATATATTACGGATATTTTGGCGAAACGCCTCCAGATCTATCGTTACATAAGTTCTTTCTTTTGATATATTCTGCACTTCCAAAATTATATGCCGCCTTCTTTCAATACTATCGGGATCATATCCGGCAGATCGCCTGCTTTCACAGAAGCCCGGTGATAGCGTTCCGCCGCATAACATCCGGCTTTTCCGTGGGCAAAAGCTGCAACTGCGGTTTTCAATGTCATACCGGCAGCATAAGCGCTGCCGTCCCGCTGACTTAGATTATCTTTGGAGATGCTGTCCATACCGGAAAATACGGCGATCATTCCGGCCAGAACATCTCCGCTTCCTGCCGTCGCCAGCGCATCCGTACCACTGTCCGAAATATATACCGTCTTTCCATCGGTAATCAGCGTCACCGCATCCTTTAATACAAGGATGCATCCGTACTTCGCCGCCCAATGCATACAATATTCCATATCCTGATGCTTTGCAGTCTCCACCGGCATACCGCATAATCTTGAGAACTCCAAGGGATGGGGCGTCAATACCGTAGGATATCCCTTATCCTTCCGCCAGATCAGCCAATCCAAATGCTTACTGATGATATTCAGTGCATCTCCATCCACAATGGCTGCTTTCTCATAATGACGCATCACATATTCCGTCAGAACCGGCGCAGGATGTTCTTTCGATAATCCGCAGCCGATCAACAGCGATGTGCTCCAGTCAAAATATTCTTTCATTTTTTCATGATTGATGACGTATTCCATCTTCTGGTCTGAGCCCAGCACATGTTCATAGTCATCAAAGAGAGCCTCCGGTACGGAAACCGATAAGATCTGGCGGTTGTTCCTATGGGAAAGTACACGGACCATCCCTGCACCACTGCGAAAAACAGCCTGTGTGCTAAGCGTCATCGCACCCGCCATAGCCTCAGAGCCGGTGACGGATAATATCTTACCGTATGTTCCCTTATTGCCATATGGAGCTCTGTATGGAAGGTATTGCAGATCCCCATCCTCCATCAGATAATGGACAGGCGCAATATTCCCTTTACAGATTCCGATATCTCCGACGATCGTTTGACCACAGTATAGAGGTCCTTTCCCCAAAAACATGCCCGTTTTCTTCCACTGGAATGTTACTGTTTCATCCGCCATAACGGCATCTCCCATGATGCTGCCGCTGTCCGCATGCAGTCCGCTGGGAAGATCCACCGAGATCACTTTTGTCCCCTGTTGCCCATGCATCGCATTGATTAGACCGACTGCTTTTAAAAATTCTCCTTCCAGCTCTCTGTGCAGACCGATTCCAAACAATGCATCAATAACATACGCATAGCCGCCCGTCTCACTGGCTGCGTCGAGTCCGCGTCCTACAGATATGCACAGCCGGTCTAAAATATGCTGCTGCAGTTTATTTTCTTCTGTGGCTTTTTCTGCATCGCCAACCATGACCGTCTGAACCTGACGTCCACGCCCGGTAAGGATTCTGGCAGCCGCCAGTCCGTCCGCTCCGTTGTTGCCGTAACCGCAGAGAAGCAATATTCTTCCGGGGACATCCTCTTTGATGCGGGAACATACAAAAAGAGCCGCCTTTTCCATCAGGACAAGTGATGGAATACCGACCTGCTCTATTGTATATTGTTCACATTTTTTCATTTCCGCTGAAGTCAGCACCGGTTTCATATTTTACTGCCATACTCCTTTAAAAACCTGTATATTTACATGCCAAAACAAATCGATTCTTTTAATTGGTTTCTTTCTTATCATTATTTTCTTTTTTTTCACTGCCGGAATCTTTGGCTTTCATCTTCTCCGCCGGATTATACGTCATATCAAAAATGTCGATTACTTCCGCTCCGAAGATGTCATGCATATAGATATAGATATTTTGATTCAGCTGTTCGAACTGCTGTTTTCTGACGACATTCTTTTTTAATTCTATCCGGATATTATTGATCCAGTCTGCAATCTCCGTAATTTTCTCGGAATTTTCCTGAATCGCCTCATAACAGACCTGCATAGTCTCAGCCATCAATTCAAAATTGACCTTGTCTATCTGTATCGGAAGCTCTTTCATTTCCTCCTGATATTCTGTCAGCTTTTGATTACATTCTTCGAATTGTTTTTTATATTCTGCCTGTTTTTTTACATTGGCGCCGTCCATTTCGCCAACGATATTTTCCATCAGCAGCTTTTTCTGCTTCCGCAGTGTTTTTGTCTCCGTATTCACTTTTCCCTGACGCTTCAGCAATTCTTTTAATTCATCCTCCAGCTTCTGCATCCGTGATGTCTTCTCCAGTCCGTTCATCAGGCGGTACCACTTATTATCCAGGGAGATCACGGGAAGTGTTTTCCCTTTTAAAGCCGGAATGAATACTTCTTCTTTTCTTGACAAGGCAGATCACCTCACTATTGTCATTGTGTTCAGGCGTTTACGAAACAATTGCTTTATAATTTACAGCAATCCTTCCAGCGTCGCGCGGATCGCACGGATAAAATCCTGACTGTTCAAAACCGTAACTTCTGTAAGCGACGTGATCAGCGCCAGATCCTTTGTCATCCTGCCGCTTTCTATGGTCTGCAGGGTTGCTTTTTCCAGACAGTCCGCAAATCTTACCAGCTCCGGAAGCTCATCCAGCTCTCCGCGTTTCTTAAGCGCGCCTGTCCAAGCAAAGATCGTCGCTACGGAATTGGTGGAAGTCTCCTCGCCTTTTAAATGCTTATAATAATGACGCTGCACCGTACCATGTGCCGCTTCATATTCATAGATTCCGTCGGGGGATACCAAAACGGAAGTCATCATGGCAAGGGAACCGAATGCAGAGCTGACCATATCGCTCATCACATCCCCGTCATAATTCTTACATGCCCAGATAAATCCGCCCTTCGCCTTCATCACCCTGGCAACCGCGTCATCAATCAGCGTATAGAAATATTCTATCCCTGCCTTTTCAAAAGCCGTCTTATACTCAGCCTCATATATTTCCGCAAAAATATCCTTAAACGTGTGATCATATTTTTTAGAAATGGTGTCCTTCGTTGCAAACCACAGATCCTGCTTCGTGTCCAAGGCAAAGTTAAAACAGGATTTAGCAAAACTGCGGATGGATTTTTCCGTATTATGCATGCCCTGCAGGATGCCTGCCCCCTGAAATTCATGAATCAGCTCTTTGGTTACATTGCCGTTTTCATCTTCAAAGACAAGATAAGCCTTGCCCGGTCCCGGCGCTTTGATCTCCGTATTCTTATAGACATCCCCGTAAGCATGACGCGCAAGCGTGATCGGCTTTTCCCAGTTCTTTACGCAGGGGCTGATTCCCTTCACTACAATAGGCGTCCGAAATACCGTACCATCCAGAATTGCACGGATCGTACCATTGGGACTCTTATACATTTCTTTGAGGTCATATTCTTCCATACGCGCCGCATTGGGCGTAATGGTGGCACATTTTACGGCTACACCGTACTTCTTTGCTGCAAGCGCGGAATCGGTCGTCACCTGATCGTTCGTCTCATTGCGATATTTCAGACCAAGGTCATAATATTCTGTCTTCAGATCAATATATGGCAGTAACAATTCCTCCTTGATCATCTGCCAGAGGATCCTTGTCATCTCATCCCCGTCCATCTCTACCAAAGGTACTTTCATTGTAATCTTTTCCATGCTGCCGCTCCTCCGTATGAAACTTAGTTACTTTTATGCGATTGATAATCTTTAATTTTCATACTAATTTTATCTCATTCCCGGAATATCGTCAACATAAACTATGTGTGAAACTTAGTGTTTCTATGCGAAATACCCATTGGTATGAGCATTAGAAACACTTTTCACATTAATAAACGGGCAATATCCAGAACGCCCCAGCCCTGTAGATTCCAAGGTTCATTGATGTCACGCGCTGCATGCTGCAGCCGTGTTATCAACTGCTGCGAGGAAAGATACCGCTCTGCCAGCAGCATTGCCGCCGCGCCGGTGACTACGGCAGTAGCCATGGAGGTTCCGCTCTTGACACAATATGCTTTTCGGTGTCCCTGCCTGTATCTGTGGTAACAAGAGATAATGTCCGTTCCGGGCGCGACCAGATCCGGCTTTTTCAGGGAATATCTGCTGGGTCCTCTGGCGGAATATTCGGAACAGCTTCTTCCGCTTTTTCCTTTATATCCAAAATCATAACAGCCCACCGAAATCACATCATCCCCTTCACCAAGGGCGGACAGTGTCATAGGCTCCGGACCATTGTTTCCTGCCGCAGTAATGACCAGAATGTCTTCTTGATACAGTCTGCTGATGGCCTGCTGCATAAGCTTTCTTTTGTCGCTGCTGACATGATTCTCCATCCCAATGGAAATATTGACGATCCTGATATGATAACGCTTCCTGTTCCGGTAGATCCAATCCAATGCGTCAAGCAGATGCGCTGCCGCCCCACCCCCATTTTCATCCAGTATTTTCATTGCGATAATCCTCGCGGACGGAATGACACCCTCATAAGCTCCGTTGGAAAGTCTGCCACTGCCACAGATGATCCCCGCCACATGAGTTCCATGTCCAAAATCATCATAAGGCGTTTTTTTTCCTCCCACCACGTCATGAAAGGCAACGATATTTTGCGCGATATCAGGATGTCTTTCCACGCCAGAATCAAGAATTGCAATTGAAAAATCACACGGATGATGCCGAAGCTTTGCGTAATCATCCAGATGAAGTAAAGCGCGTACCCGTTTCAAAAGCTGTCTTCTTCCATCTTTTTCTCATAACCAATATATGAGAAAAAATGTAAAGCGTACCTTTCAGAACGATTTGTCAAGGGCATTCATTTGAGCCACCATCTTAATTCAACTTCTCAAATTGTTTCACTAATATTTCCGTTGTCCAATTATACTGATCCATAGTCTCATACTTTCTATATCCACACTCTATTGTCATCGAAAGCATAAGATAAATATCGTACCATAATGCTCTTCTGTGTTGGTGTTCATTTAACGCTTCAATGCCATAGCCCTCTTGAAATCCGAGATTAGGTGCATATGTTCTAAATCCTACCTCCATCAATGGATCTGCCCACAAAACTCTTTCCCAGTCAATAATTCCTACAACATTACCGTTTTCAACAAAAATATTCCCATCCCAACAATCCCAATGAACAAAGCCCGGCTCTGATACCTCCTCAAAAACAGCCTTGTCTCGTTCTAATTTCCTAATCAGTTCATCGGGTGATATCTTTATATCCACATCCACCCGCTTTCCATCTTCCAACAGGGCTGCCATCATCTTATAAAACACAGAATACCACTCTTTCCCTTGATATTCCGGCAGCCCCGGATAACCAAAACAAGGGCATGGTATGCTGTTTACGGAATGAATCATTCTGCCGGTCTCACTGTAGATGCGATCTATTTGTTCGGAAGTAAGGGTCTCTTTAATTGAATTCAAGCTTTCGCCACTGAGCTTTTCCATGAAAAAATACGGGGATTCACAAATTATACCACTGTCATCATAGCCATATATCTTTGCAACAGGCACGTTACAATTTTCTCTTACAATCCTCATCGCCTGTACTTCACTGTACATAATATTTTGTTCATAAGTCATAACCCTGACTTCTTTTGACGGAGCAATTTTCAATACCGTTTTCTTACCATTAGTAAGCTCCACTTCATACGCAACATTGAAATAGCCTTCTGTAAGTTCTTTGTAATCTTTCAGTTCCAGTGGTGCAAAAAACTTTTTCACCATGTTCCTTATCGTATCCCTGTTTTGCCTGTTCTTTGTTACACTCTCCATGGTACTTATCTCCATTTATCTGAATAATGGTTCCTGCTCTAAAACGGTAATGCAAAAAGCAGCTCCTGGTGAGCCGCTTTTATCGTTTATTCAAATGCTGTTGTATCCTGATATACCGTATCCGTCAAGCCAATCTTTTCCGTAAGCTGGCTGCATCCCGCAAATGCATAGCTGCCGATGGACCTTAGTCCCGCAGGGAATGTTACCGAAGTCAGCTCGTGATGATCACGGAATACGCCGGACGCAATATATTTTACATCCTCCGGGATTACGATTGCCGCATCGGTTCCCTTGTATGAAATCAGTACGCCGTCCCCGACGACCAGATAATCTCCAGTTCCCGTTGAATTTCTCCAGTTTTCCAGCCATGGCGTATGCTCAAATGCATAAGCCTCAACATTCGTCACAGTAGAAGGAATCGTCACCTCCGTAAGCTGATCACAGTGATAAAACGCGCCATAAGAAACCGTCCGCAGACCTTCCGGAAGAACCGCCTGCGTCAGTCCGCTTCTGGCAAACGCAAGCTGTCCGACCACCTCGACCGGACCGGACGCTGTGAAATCAAAGGCATCCAGATCCGGCTGATTATAATAAGCATAATCCGCAATGGCAGATAATGTCACGCTTTCCTGACTGCCACTCAGGGTAGAGCCATCCGTCACAACCATATTACCCGCCATCACAAATACCCTGTCAGATACGATCCTTGCACCGCCCAGCACAATATCATCCGCTGCCGGATAAGATGTTCCGGAAGAATCATTTCCCGTATCGCTATTCTGACCGGACGGGTTTTCCTTCCCGTCTGCCGGTTTTGTGCCGGAAGAAGCATGCTGCCCTGACTGTTCTGCTTTTTGCTCATTAAAATAAGTGATCTGATAAACAGGCGAATGATTGGTTTCAAACCCATGCGCCGCAGCATAATTTTCTACATAAGAGCCTGCATCGCAGACAAACAGGGCTTCTTTATTGCAGCTGTCAAATGCGGTATCGTGAATCTCCGTGACCGACACCGGAAAGATGATCTGCTTTAACGACCGGCAGCCGTCAAACGCTTTCAAACCAATGGCACACAACGGCGCATTGATCGTCACCGTCTCTATGCTTCCCGCATCCGCGACCGCATAATCCGGAATCCTTGTCAGTCCTGATGAAAATGTAATATCCTCTAATCGATCGCACCCCCAGAAGGCATAACGCACAATATCAGTAACCGTATCCGGCATCCGGTACTGACGCCCTTGTCTGCCGGCAAGATACTGATATATCTTTCTTTGGGACGCATCATAAATGACACCGTCCACACAGGAAAAATATTTATTATTGGCAGAGATACGGACACTGGACAGACTGTCGCAGTCGGCAAATGCACCGCTTCCGAGTGTTCTCAGCCCTGACCCGATCGTCACAGACTGCAGATTGACACAATGGTTAAATGCGGAATCGCCTACTACAGTAACCGCATTGGGCAAAGTAATCTTCTGCAGGGAAGTACAGCCTGCAAATGCTCCATAACCGATCTCTATCACCGTTTCCGGCAGTGTAACTTCGGTAATATTAGGATTGGCGGCAAACGCCTCCCTGCCGATCACCTCTATCCCGTTAGGGACAGTCACCACTGTATCCGTTCCGGTGTAGCCAACCAGCTCTTTGCCATTCATATTAAAATCGACACCGGCGGACGCTGCCTTTGAACTGACATAGCCGCCGATCAGCAGAACAGCCAGCGCCGCTGCTACGGGAATCCCCAAGATCCATTTTAATCTCTGCCGCATATATGTCCTCCATATGCTGATAAAGCTCCAGTCCGGCATCTTTTCACAAAATACCGGACCGGAAACTGCTTAGAACAACTTAAACAGGCACTTTCTTCTTATCCTTCCAGGTAAACAATACGCCTGAAATACATGCCAGACCGATCGCCAAAAACCACTTCGGATGGATATCTCCCGTCTTCGGCGTCGTATCCGTCACACCGGATACAAGATTGTTCGTATTCACATAGATTGCATACGGCGAAAAGTGCGTCGCTGTAAACTGCATACACGGAACACCATCAATCGTCGTAAACTTCACCGCCATCGGATCAAGTACGCCGTTTACAACGCCTGCCGCCATATTGTTGCCGGCATAAGGCACCAGATCATCCGGAATCGGTATGGTAATGTTGACTGCAAGACCCGCTGTATTCTCGATCTTACGCGTACCGGTCTCATCATACAAGGAAATATCAAATCCCACAAACCGGATGTTGCTTAAATCACCGTACTGCGCTCTGAGCGCCTGCTCAACTGCCGCGGAAGCCGCCGCGCTGTCTGTTATCTTTACTACAAAATTATCTGTAGATCCTGACACCGTTGCAGAAGCAAGATTCTTGTTATTGTTGTCGATCGTACCTGTCGTAACGGTCACATCCGTACCACCGCCGGACGGATTACGGGTAGTGGTGCCACTGCCGGAGGTGGTATTACTGTTTTTATTATTCGTACTGTTAGTTGTACCGTTCTGGCTCACCCTATTAGAGGATGCCGAAGGTATCTTATAGGTTGCCGTTACCTTCACATCATGCGACGGCATGATAAATGTAGTAGATGCACCAAACGCATTGGAAAAACCAATATCTGCATTAGATGTCGTCCAACGGTCAAATACCTTGCCCGACGGAGCCGCATACGCAGTGATCGTAACTACGCCACCCGGAGCATAATAGCCGCCGCCCGCACCATTTTCTACAACCACATTATACCTGCCGCCAATATTCGCCGCATTGTTTGATGCGGAATTATTGGACGTGGAACTATTGTTATTATTGTTTCCATTGTTTGGATTGTTATTGCCGCTACTACCGCTGCCTGGATTATTGCCTGAAGCATCTCCATTGCCGGAAGCCGCAGTAAATACGGCAATCGCATTACGGTCTTCCGTCACATTCTCCAAGCCAAGCGTACTGTCATAGTAATTCCAATGGCTGAAATTCCAACCCTGATGCTCCGAAAGTTTTGGCTGTGGAGTGGTCGAAGGAAGCAGTCCGTTATTGCCCTCTGCCACCTGTTTTATCTCAAATATGGAATAATCATCATACCGGAAGGTAATCGTATAAACTCCCTTCTCTGGTTCCCCTGGATTGACAGCAGGCTCAACAAATACGGCAATCGCATTACGGTCTTCTGTCACATTCTCTATGCCAAGCGTACTGTCATAGTAATTCCAGTGGCTGAAAATCCAGCCCTCATGCTCCAGAAGTTTTGGTTGTGGAGTAGTCGAAGGGAGCAATGCATTATTGCCCTCTGCCACCTGCTTCGTCTCAAATACGGAATAATCATCATACCGGAAGGTGATCGTATAATATGGCATTTCAGGATCCGGCACAAACTGTGCCACTGCATACAAGTCTGTAGTCACACTCTGCAGAGGATTGCCCGGTTGATCATATTCCGTCCAATCTGTATAGTAATACTTCCAGGAATCAAAGATCCACCCGCTATGCTCTTCCTTTTTCGGTGTCGGATCCACATCCGGAAGGTAAGTGGAAAAACCGCTCTTTACCGTCCTTTCCTCATAAGGCGTATTATCATCATTTAAGAAGCTAACTGTAAATTCAGCATCAATAAAATGAACATAAATATTCGTCTTTGAATTGGTCGTATTCCCATTAGCATCCTTTTTCTGGTAGGTCGTTGTAATAAATCTGCAATCCGGCTTTGTATAGATGTTTGTTACAGTATTAACCGGATCAAAAGCAGAATCGGCAATGCTGAGGACAGCGGGAATCGTAACCTTCAAGGTAGCGCCATTCCCCCTGAATGCATCTCCTTCAATAATCATATCCGGTGTTTCGGGCAAAGTTACTTCCGACAACATTTTGCAGTTATTGAAAGTATTCTGCGGCACTTTTATAATCGAAGTGTCCGACAGATCCACACCCACGAGCCCTGCACAGCCATCGAAAGCGCCCACTTCCAGCTCCGAGGTATCAGCAAGCTTCGGATCATTATCAGTATTTACAAAACGATCCGTGATATTTTGATTGATCAAGCCCCTTCCCGGAAGGCAGGNCATNANNTGATANGTCCCATCCGNAAGTGTTTTATANAAAATNTAATTATCAAAGNNNTANNNACCGGNTGCCGTTACCGTTCTTAANGCATTACAATTTCGGAATGCGNTAGGTGCAATTTCTTCACANGCCTCGGAAATAATGATNCTCTGCAAGTTCTCACAGCTGTCAAAAGCATACTCCGGAATACTGGTAACCCCCGGCATCTCAATACTTGTAATCCAGTCATTGCCCTTTGGCTGGTCCTCATTACCCTTAGGCTGCTGGGGATAATTTGTTTCATAAGCAGATAAAGCCATCCTATCCACAAAGTATCCGGAGAACAGACCGGAATGATAATCACCGTCATTCGCACTGACAATGCTCAGATTATCATTGTTATACAAATCCTCTCTTGAAAGTCCCAAATCCCCTGAAACATCATCCGCCATTTTAAGATAGATCCAGTTGTTCTCGTTTTGTGGAAGATAAAATGATTTAATGTCAATTGATGTCACCGCCTCAGGCAATTTCAGATTCCTCGTCTCCGCTACCAGTTGAAGATCCTGATACGTCGGTGTCAATATCTCATTTTCTGATACCCCGTTTCCCGATATTGTTTTGTGTTCAAATCTATCGCGTACCTCTGGTTCCAAAGCATAATAATGCGGATAGTCGATCAACAGATTTTCACCAGCCGCCTCATCACGGATCACATAATAGTGATTTGTTCCCGGAGATCGATAACAGATCCTTGTGCCAATAGAATTAATATAATGGGAATCATCCTCCATCGCATAATCAAATGGTCCATATCCAATCGCCATATCGCCTTCAAAATACAGCATATCCCCGCCTGTAGCAAAAGCGCTGTCTGCGATCTCTATCTGTGTATTGGAAACCGGCGTTCTCCAAATGACTTCTGTCAGTTTCGGACAGTTGGAAAATGCATCAGCACCTATGGACTGTATGCTACTGCCAATCACAACCTTACTCAGTTTATCACATCCCGAAAATACACCCGCACCAATCTCCTGAATCGAATCGTCAGGGATTGTAAGGCTCAAAATATGCTTTTTGATAGCCGTTTCAAAACAGTCATCGCCCAGCTCTGTCACTTTGTAATCTGCAACTTTACCCGGAATTTCCAAATCAATATCCTGCTGATTGGACGGATCAATAAACTTACAGGAGGTAATCGTTGCCGTATTCGTAGCGTCATCTGTTTCAAGATCAAAACGGTAGGGATCGATACCAACCTCATAATGTTCCATACCGTNTATGTCCAGATACTTATACGGGACATACTTAGCTGCAGATGTCGACGCACGCCANGTTGCCCTTCTAGGCAGCGCCTCCTGCATACCGTTAACCGGATAGATGGTACTCATCGGNCCAAAAACATAAAAATCCTTNTTTGCCACATACTGAAACAGATTNTTATCATAAGTCGCCATGCAGCTATCATCCAGAAATGTTAAACTGGACAAAGCAGGACACTCAGAAAAGGTATCCATCGGGATCCTTTCTTCATTATTGGTGCCAAAATTCGCAGGCATCGTAACATTTCTCAANCTGTTCCGTCCGGCAAGGATAAAGTTTCCAAGACGGGAATTGTAGGAAACATCATTCTCATTCTTCACCATTTCCTGATAGCTTGAATCCGTATNGCTTNTNTATTGCATGATATTAGCNGGGAAGACAAAATCCTCCATCAGTGGTCTCGTACCTGATNCNGAATCCATAGCAAAAGCCGCTTTCCCTATCGCAACACTGGAACTTTCNGGGAAAGTGACGGTGAACAATTTGGGAGTATTATAAAATGCATATTCGCCTATTGTAACATCACCTGCATGTGAGAAATCCACATCCGCCAAATTCCCACAATCAGCAAACGCTCCGAAACCGATTTNCTCAATCCCATTCGGAATNACGATGGACACCAAGGCAGGACAGTTCTGGAATGCTTCCTTGCCAATCTGTTTTGTACTGCCGAANTGTATCGTATTCAAATCACGNCAGGANCTAAATACATAATTGCCTATATAATCAACACTTTCAAAATTCACTTCTTTTATATAAGAATTTTCAAACGCNCTGTCGCCAATATAAGCAATGTTATTACCTGCAGTCATACTGTATACGTTAGAGGCGCCTTTAAAAGCATTTTCACCAATCGCCCGGATNCTTTGCGCATACCGGCACAGGTATCCATTNGCATCCAGCGTAGTTCCCTGCGCAATATTGCCACCCTCCTCATCAACCCTCTTAAAGACATAGATCTCTCCGTCATTAGGCGTATTCTCTGTAACACAAGTATTATTGACATTACCCGTTACCCAAATTCTGCCAGACTCGNCAGACGTGTGATTTGNCACTTTTACAAGCGTAAAGCCTCTTAGGCTGCTTCCCTGGGATGATGTATGGTTATCGCAATAAAACATCCCTTTATGCAGCGAATCCATATCTGTTGCACCGGAAAGACTTAAATTGTCACAATTGACCTCGCTGATCGTCGGAAAATAGCTGTCGTTAAGNTCATTTGCCGTTCTGTAGTTCTGTACGGCCGGAAGATAAGTATTATTATACCAGTCTTCATATTCACCCGGGAAATAGCGTTCAATGGTTTTCCGCACATCACTCTGCGACGCGTCTTCCGGCGTCTTACTTGGATCAAGGGCAAATGTCTTATTTTCAACATTGTCTGTGATATACTGGTTACATTCCGTCACGCCGGCATACTCGTAAGATGCTACGATATTAGACGAAAGACTTAGATGTCCCGTTGCCACTTGACTGTTATAACCGCAGATCACACCCGCGTTACTTATTCCGCCAATCGTTCCCGGGATAAAATACTCGAATTTCCACTCCAGTCGTCCTGAAGATGTAGGATCAGCAGTCTCAATAATCTCATAAGAGTAATATGTTGTTTTTCCGGATGATGACAGGAAATCCGGGCTTTCAAATTCATCATTTCGATCCTGCCCGCTATCTGTACTATAAGAAAGCGGCTCGTTGATGATCGCGTTGATGCTCGCCGCATTGCCGCTTACACTATCCGCCTGCGCAACACCGGAATAATCCGCCGGAATGGCAGCCACCATAACAGAGCTGACAAGACATACGCCCGCAACCGCCTTTCTGATCCTTTTTTTCATTTTAACATTTAATTTAAGACCCTTCATCATTATACTCCTTTTCCTAAACTAAACATGCTATTTTTATAATCAGCCTTGCTTTACAACAGCCTTTCTGTAATAAAGTTGTAAAATAGGCACGCCGATACCAACCTATTTATTTTATCGGATCCGCCTTGCCACCACAACAAACCGTCCGTTAGCTTCCTGATAATCACAAGTAGATAACGTCAGCAGGGAATCCCCATATACTGCCGTTACCCCCGTATCATAATATGCCATATCCGCCATCTCCTGCATATACGAATTAAATTCCTCCTCCGAATAAGCGTCAATGAACTGATAATACTTAAACACGACCTGTTCCTCATTGTACACCTTTGACCGGAAGGCGTACATCACCTGATAAACCCCTTCCTCATAAATCGTATCAAAGGTGATGTAAGGATGTTCCTTATAATAACTCTCACTCTCATACTTCGGCAGGCTGGCAAACATCTTCCCGCTCGTCATATGGTGCCCGTAGATGATATAGTTGTCATTCCCCTTGACGACATCGCAGCCACAATCCAGAAACAACGCGCCCGCCCTGTCTTCCTTCTGGTCAAAATTGTGATCCAGATAATATGTATTATCACCACACTGCATCACAGGGTAGTCAATTATTGTATCGTCAATTTTGATCCATCCGATTAGGTTTTTATTAGAATTATATAAAGTAATATACTTATCCAGCACATCCGGGATCTCTGTTTCTTCTTCCTTAATTACCGTATAAAAAGGATTCTGCGCCTGCGGCTGCCCTGCCAGAGTGTCCGANCCGATCAGATTGGACAGATGCTCCCAACGCTGCTCGCTTCTGTCCGCCCGGATGTAATAAATCGCAAAATACCCGATACAGGCAGCTGCCACGATGGAACAGGCAGCGATCCAGAGTCTTCTGCGCNGGTCTGCCTTTTTCATCTCATGCCTGATCTGTGCCTGCATCTCTTCATCATAATCTTCCAGACGCCTAATCTCTTTTTTCTCTGCTTTTGTTCCTGCCGCGCCTTTTTTCTTGGAAGCTTTATAGACACCCACACCCTTTTTCCCTGAGGCTGCATTCTTAAAACCGTCCGAATCTTTTANTTTTTGATACNCCNTATAGACCTCGTCGTCNAACTGATNTCCTAACTGCGACTCAAACTTTATCTGACCGGAATTCAGCAGTCCATATAGCTGCTTTAATTCCTCCGGTTTTTCAATATCATATTTTTGCCTTAATACTTCTATTTTTTTCTTGTCACGTATCGCCTCCGGCGAGCTGTCCCGCCGACGGTTCCCAGAGCCTGTAGTTCTGTTCTGTACATTCGCCATTTTATTCACCGAATCAATATGTAGCTGTTGACTAAGATATTATACACCATTTTTCTTCATTTTTCCATAAAATCTTGTCAAATGATATAATTTATTTC
>WFLX010053454.1_pt1 | contig 56967 bp, 80 predicted proteins | sample 4967041 | NCBI WGS metagenome assembly WFLX01 (sample SAMN12857096, study PRJNA449069) | gut metagenome | isolation source: stool from male and female vole | host: Microtus ochrogaster | place: USA:Florida | collected 2017
GGGACGGTTTATCAAGCCAGAAAAGAAGAAGGAGGAAGTGGAGGAAGAAGTGACTAAAGAAATAACTCTTACAGAAGTTATTACCATCAAGGAATAAGCGGAAAAGATGAAGCAGCAAAACGATGCCATCATTAAGAAGCTTTTCTTAGAGGGTAAGGTTGTGACTGTAAATCAGGAGATTTCCTATGAGGATGCAGAAAATATCGCTATGGAGTACGAGATTCTCTGCGAGAAGGAAGTTAAGGTTGACATTATAGAGGAGCTGTTAAAGGAGGATGACGAGAATGAGGCGGATATGGTATCCAGACCTCCCGTTATCTGTGTTATGGGCCATGTAGACCACGGCAAGACCTCCCTTTTGGATGCAGTCCGTAAAACCAATGTCATTGACAAAGAAGCCGGCGGTATTACACAGCACATCGGTGCATATACTGTAAATGTTGGCGATAAAAAGATTACTTTTTTGGACACCCCCGGACATGAGGCGTTCACTGCAATGCGTATGCGTGGTGCAAATGCTACAGATATTGCGATTCTGGTAGTGGCTGCGGATGACGGCGTGATGCCCCAGACCGTGGAGGCCATTAATCATGCCAAGGCGGCAGGAATTGAAATTATTGTGGCTGTCAACAAGATTGATAAGCCTTCCGCAAATATTGACCGTGTGAAGCAGGAATTGGCGGAGTATGAGCTGATTCCGGAGGATTGGGGCGGAAGCACCGTGTTTGCCCCTGTGTCGGCAAAAACGGGGGAAGGCATCGACCAGCTCCTTGAGATGATTCTTTTGACGGCGGATATCCTTGAGCTTAAGGCAAATCCCAGAAGAAAGGCAAGAGGACTTGTCATTGAGGCGGAACTTGACAAAGGCCGCGGACCGGTGGCAACCGTGCTGGTTCAGAAGGGAACCCTGAAAGTAGGAGATTTCATATCCGCAGGGGCAAGTCACGGCAAAGTGCGCGCCATGGTGGATGACAAAGGCCGCAGGGTGAAGGAAGCAGGTCCCTCCACTCCTGTGGAAATTCTGGGATTGTCAGCAGTGCCCAGCGCAGGCGAGGTATTTTTGGCTCATGACAGCGACAAGATGGCAAAGAATTATGCGGATACCTACCTTGTCCAGAACAAGGAGAAAAAATTGGAGGAGACAAAATCCAGAATGTCCCTTGAGGATTTGTTCTCCCAGATTAAAGAAGGCAATTTGAAGGAACTGAACCTGATTGTGAAGGCGGATGTGCAGGGAAGTGTAGAGGCTGTGAAGCAGTCGCTGCTTAAGCTTTCCAATGAGGAAATCATTGTGAAGTGCATTCATGGCGGCGTAGGTGCCATCAATGAGTCCGATGTCACTCTGGCAAGTGCATCCAATGCCATTATTATCGGTTTCAATGTAAGGCCGGATGCTGCGGCAAAGGATACTGCGGAGCGTGAAGGCGTGGATGTGCGTCTATACAAGGTAATTTATCAGGCAATCGAAGATGTGGAAGCTGCCATGAAGGGCATGTTAGACCCCATCTTTGAGGAGAAGATTATCGGACACGCAGAGGTACGCCAGCTGTTCAAGGCTTCTGCAATCGGCAATATCGCCGGTGCGTATGTGCTGGACGGCGAGTTCCAGAGAGGATGCAAAGTGCGCATCACCAGAGAAGGTGAGCAGATTTTTGAAGGAAATCTGGCTTCCTTAAAGAGATTTAAGGATGATGTGAAAGAAGTAAAGGCAGGCTTTGAATGCGGTCTTGTCTTTGAAGGCTTTGACAAGATGCAGGAGCTTGATATTGTGGAGGCTTATATCATGGTGGAAGTGCCCCGCACCTGAGAAGGAAAATAAAGCGGGCCCAAACCCCTCTTTGAAGAGGAATCATGGAGGTTCAGCGTGAGGAAAAACAGTGTAAAAAATACCCGCATCAATGGAGAAGTGCAAAAAGTATTGGCGGAGATTATCAGGGGGGAGATTAAGGACCCCAGAATCAGCAAGTGGGCAAGCGTGGTGGCAGTGGAAGTGGCTCCCGACTTAAAAAGCTGCAAGGCATGGATCAGTGTGCTGGGCGGTGATGAGGACAGGGAAGCCACTCTGCAAGGATTAAAGAGCGCAGAGGGCTTTATCAAAAGACAGCTGGCGAAGACCATCAATCTAAGAAACACGCCGGATATTACTTTTGTAATGGACCAATCCATTGAATATGGTGTAAATATGTCCCATAAGATTGATGAAATCATGGCGAATCAGGAAAAAAGACATGATGATGGGACAGATGATGAAAGGAATGAGTGAGTATATGGATTTACTGCAAACCTGTAAAGGCGCAGCGAGAATCGGCATTGGCGGTCATGTCCGTCCTGACGGGGATTGTGTCGGCGCTTGTCTGGCACTGTCAATGTATTTGAAAAAGGAANTGCAGGGGGCAGAGGTAAAAGTATTTCTGGAGCAGCGCCCTGTGATTTTTCATGAAATAAAGGGATTTGANGAGATTGAGACCACATTTCCCAAGGAAGAGGCGTTTGATGTATTTTTTGTCTTGGACACGGCGCCGGACAGATTGGGAGATGGAGAAATTTATTTTAAAGAAGCAAAAAAGACAGTGAATATCGACCATCATGTCAGCAACAGCGGAGGCGGGGACGAGAATGTGATGAGGCCGGAAATCGGTTCCGCCTGTGAAGTTTTGCTTGATTTGATGGAGCCCGCCAAGATGGACAAGGAGATTGCCATGGCGCTTTATATCGGCATGGTGCATGATACAGGAGTGTTTCAATATTCCAATACCACGCCGGAAACTTTGAAAAAGGCGGCGTTTTTGATTAGTTTTGGATTTGATTTTTCACGATTGATTGCCGAAACATTCTACGAAAAAACCTATCTGCAGAGCCAGATGCTGGGGCGCGCCCTTATGGAGAGCATCCGTTTTATGGACGGGCGCTGCATTGTCAGTGTNGTGGAGAAAAAGACCATGGATTTTTATCATGTAACACCTGCGGATTTTGACGGCATTGTGAACCAGCTCAAAAATATCAAAGGCGTGGACTGCGCAGTATTTATGTATCAGACGGATGTGATGGAGTATAAGGTCAGTCTACGCTCCAATGAAAATGTGGATGTGGCAAAGGTGGCTTCTTNCTTTGNNGGCGGCGGTCATGTGCGGGCGGCAGGATGCAATATGAAGGGAACTTTCNNTGACTGCGTCAACAATTTGTCCCTACATATCCAGAAGCAGCTGCAGGAGATTGGGTAAGCATATGATAAACGGTATTATCAATATTCATAAACCGGCGGGCTTCACATCCCATGATGTGGTGGCGAAAATGCGGGGAATCTGCGGACAGAAAAAGATTGGACACACGGGTACATTGGATCCTCAGGCAACCGGTGTGCTTCCGGTGTGTCTGGGCAGTGCCACCAAGGTGTGTGATATGCTCACGGACCGGGATAAGGAATATGTGGCGGAGCTGCTTTTGGGCGTAAAAACGGACACTCAGGATACCACAGGAACCGTACTTGAGACAAGTCCTGTGGAGGAAACGACTTTTTCCCCAGAGCAGATAAAAGAAGCGGTGATGGGATTTATGGGTAGCTATGAACAGCTTCCCCCCATGTACTCCGCTGTGAAGGTAAACGGCAAGAAGCTGTATGAGCTTGCAAGGGAAGGAAAGGAAGTGGAACGGAAGACAAGAACCGTCACCATTCATGATTTGGAAATTTTGGAGATATGCCTTCCCATTGTAAAGTTTCGGGCGGAATGCTCCAAGGGAACCTATATCAGGATGCTCTGCGCCGATATCGGAGAGAGGCTTTCCTGCGGCGGCGCCATGAAGAGTCTGATCAGAACCAGAGCAGGGGAGTTTTTGCTTAAAGATGCCATTACTTTGGAAACTCTGCAGGAGTTAAAGGACGCCGGGCGGCTGCAAGAGGCAGTTTTGCCGGTGGACAGAATATTTTCGAGATATTCCGCCTTACATGTAAGTGAGGAGTGGAGGAAACTTTTGGAAAACGGAAATCCATTTATGCCAGAGCAGACTTTGGAAGGAAAAGTTTTTGAAGCCGGGCAATGGGTCAGAGTTTACAGGGAAGACAACAGCTTTGCAGGTATTTATGCCTATGATGCAGGACAACAATGCTATCGGCCCGTCAAGATGTTTTTGGGCTGACTTGGTGGCTTAAAAAAATAAATGGGGTGAAGACAGTGGAGATTATTTCCGGTACAACGGATTTTGAGCTGAATCGGGAAACCGCAGTGGCAATGGGAAAATTTGACGGCATTCATATCGGACACAGGAGGCTTCTGGAGGAAATTACCAAACAGGAGGAGCTTACATCCTGTGTTTTTACTTTTGACCCTTCTCCGGCCAGATTTTTTGGCATAGGGGACGGCAGGGAGCTGACCACAAAAGAGGAGAAGAGAGCGCTTTTTGAGCGCATGGGGGTGGATATCCTGATTGAATTTCCCCTGACAAAGGAAACCGCGGCAATTCCTCCGGAAGTTTTTGTGTCGGATGTGCTGTCAGGACGGCTGAAAGCCCGACTGATTGCGGCAGGAGCAGATTTGTCCTTTGGGGCAGGCGGCAGGGGGGACGGAAAGCTGCTTTGCAAAATGGGGGCGGAGCTTGGCTTTTCGGTGAAAATCATAGACAAGGTATGCTTAGAGGGGCAGGAGGTCAGCTCCACCTATATCAGAAGTCAGGTAGAAGCGGGCAATATGGAACTTACAGAGCAGCTTTTGGGCATTCCCTATCCCGTGATGGGGAAGGTGATAACCGGAAATCAGATTGGAGGCGCAAAGCTTGGATTTCCTACAGCAAATCTGCTGCCGGAGGAAGGAAAGCTGCTGCCGCCGAAAGGAGTTTATGAATCAGAGGTTATCTGCCGCGGCAGAAGGTTTAGGGGTATCACCAATGTGGGCTGCAAGCCCACGATAGAAGGGGAGAATGCTCTGGGCGTGGAGACTTATTTGTATGATTTTACGGAAGAAATTTACGGGGAGATGCTGGAAGTATATTTAAAAGCATTTAAGCGCCCGGAAAGGCGTTTTGAAAGTTTGGAAGAGTTAAAAGAGCAGATTAGGAAGGATATAATGTAAATAAATTCCTCAAAATAGATTGTAAGTTTTTGTTTTTTCTCTTATAATAAAAACGATTGGCTTTTATACAGTATTTTTTTACTTACAGCGTTGCGGCAGTACGACCGAAAGGATAAGGATTAAGAGAAGATGAATGTGCATATTCTGTTGACAATGGCAGGCGGTTTAGGGCTTTTTCTGTTTGGTATGGAATTGATGAGCGATTCTATCGAGAAGGTTGCAGGCGCAAAGCTGCGCCGCATTCTGGAAATTTTTACCACCAATCGGTTTATGGGAATGATAGTGGGTGTGGTGTTCACGGGAATCATTCAGTCATCTTCAGCCTGTACGGCAATGGTAGTCAGCTTCGTAAATGCCGGACTGATGAATCTGTATCAGGCGGCAGGAGTCATCTTTGGCGCCAATATCGGTACTACCGTTACTTCGCAGTTGGTTTCCTTTAATCTTTCGGAAATTGCCCCGGTGATTTTATTGTCGGGGGTTTTAGTGATGATGTTTGCCTCTAAGGAGAATGTACGGCAGTTTGCAGGAGTGATTGCAGGCTTCGGCATTCTTTTTGTGGGTTTAAGCACCATGTCCCAAGCCATGGCAGGAATGAAAAATGAACCTCAGGTGGTGGGACTTTTAAGCTCCCTGACCAATCCTTTTCTGGCAACTGTAATGGGTGTGGTGGTCACCTCTGTGATTCAGAGTTCCTCCGTGACCGTCAGCATTGTGCTTTTGCTGGCGCAGCAGGGATTATTGGATTTACCCATCTGTCTTTATATTATTTTGGGATGTAATATCGGTGCCTGCACCACAGCGCTTTTAGCTTCTCTGGCAGGAAAAAAGGACGCCAAGAAGGCGGCGCTTATTCATTTCTGGTTCAATGTCATTGGAACAGTGCTGATTTATATTATTTTCTTCTTCGCATTAGATGTGGTGATTGAACTGATTCAGAGGGTTTCTTCGGACAACGGGCGGTTTGTGGCAAATGCCCACACTGCCATTAAGATATTCCAGGTGATTGTATTGTTCCCCTTCTCCAATCTGATTGTAAAGCTTGCCAGCGCCTGTGTGCCCGGTGAGGATAAGAAGATTGGCTACCGTGNGNGTTATCAGTTAAAATATATAGGCGACAAGGTTGTGTTTAATCCGGCTACTGCCGTGGTGGGCGTAATCAAAGAGCTGGACCGTATGGCTGCTTTGGCAAACGAAAATTTAAACCGTGCCATGAATGCCTTGATTACTCTGGATGAAGAGGATATCGAAGAGGTTTATGAGGTGGAGAAAAATATTGATTTCCTCAGCCGTGCCATCACAGATTATCTGGTGAAAATCAATCAGACATCCCTGCCCATAGAGGATTTGAAGAGTCTGGGAGCGCTTTTCCATGTGGTGAATGATATTGAGCGCATAGGCGACCATGCTGAAAACGTGGCGGACGCCGCAAAGATGCGGAAGGAAAATGGTGCCGTTATCAGTAAACAGGCACAGCGGGAGCTGGGTGAAATGCTTGATATGGTAAATACCATTATCCAATATTCCATTGAGATGTTTGTGAAAAGCGATGAGCAGCATATGCAGGAAATCGTTCGTCTGGAGAATAAGGTGGATGCCAAGGAGAAAGAATTGCAGAGGGCTCATGTGGAGCGGCTGACCAGAGGAGAATGTACTCCGGAGGCGGGCATGATTTTCTCTGATACCGTGTCGGGGCTTGAACGTGTGGCGGACCATGCCACCAATATTGCATTTGCCATTATTGCACAGGAGCGCGAATTGGAAGCCGAGGAGTCATAGCCATGCCATTCATAAGCGCCCCAATATGCATTTTTGCCTAAAATTGACAATATTGCAGGCAGCTTATTTCATGCCGGGCGTCCGCCCTATAGAAATGAATGAACTGTTACAGAAAAATACAGAAAAAACAGCGGAAATAGTTGACAGAATGCGGATAAGTATGTATAATTTGCATTATATGTAACAAAATTGTAATATAATCGTATGATTTCTGTAACTAAGAGACGGACAATCGCAAAAGAAAAGGATATTGATATGGCATATAAAAGAATTATAAGAGGGGTGTGGATGGTATCGGCAGGATTGCTAATGTGTATGGCATTTCAGCCGTTAAAGGTATCTGCTGCCGAGGGCAGCAGTCTGCTGCAGTCAGCAGGTGTAGCTTCTATTATGGAACAGAAGAATCTTACTACTGAGGAGTATGTAGCGCTGGCTGAGCAGGCAAAGGGCGCATTGTGGGGATATACGGATATTGGTATTGCCAATGTGGAAAGCGGCAATTTAAATGTCCGGGCAGAAGCTTCTAAAGAGGGAAAGCTTGTGGGAAAGCTTCCCAAGAATGCAGCATGTGAAATATTGGAGACATTGGACGGATGGGCGCATATTCAGTCCGGCGAAGTGGAAGGTTATGTAAGTCTGGACTATCTGCTGACCGGACCGGATGCCAAGATCAAAGCGAAGGAATTGGTGCACACTGTGGTTGTGGCCCAGGTGGACGGGCTGAATGTAAGAGAAGAGCCCAACACAAACAGCAAGGTTATGACTCAGGTGCTAAAAGGCGAGGAACTTGAGTTTGTGGAAACTCTGGAGGATGGCTGGATAAAGGTATCGCTTGACGGAGTGGAGGCTTATGTGTCAGAAGAATATGTGACAGTAGAGGAGAAGCTTGACACTGCCATTACCATGACGGAGCTTCTGTACGGTCAGGGAGTTTCAGATATTCGTGTGGACTTGGTGGAATATGCAAAACAGTTTGTGGGAAATCCCTATGTATGGGGAGGAACCAGCTTGACAAAGGGTGCGGACTGTTCTGGCTTTGTTATGAGCGTATTCAAGAAGTTTAATATTAATCTGAGCCGTACTTCCAGAGCGCAGGCTAATGACGGCAAAAAGATTAAGTTTTCTGATATGAAGCCCGGAGATCTGGTATTTTATGCAGACGGTTCCGGCACCATCAACCATGTGGCGATTTATATCGGTGGAGGAAAGGTCATTCAGGCAAGCAGTCCGACTACAGGCATTAAGATCAGCAAGTATAATTACAGAACGCCGGTAAAAGCGGTAAGAGTAATTTATGATTAAGTAAAGGGGGTTATACCCCCTTTATTTATATTTGAATGGAAATGATAGTTTATGAAGACGGAAGCTTGGCAGAAAAGGAGAGAAGGAAATGAATCAACCCAAACAGCAAAAGGCAGGATTCTTACGGATATGTATATTGGTGCTGCTTGTGCTTGTTCTTGCGGGCTGTGCCAATGATACGGATGATAAGAATGTGAAAGAGGAGTCGGAGGACCAGATACAGCCGGAGGAGCAGACGGAATCGGAGAGTCAGATTCATACGGAGGAACAGACAGAATCGAACGAAATATTTACTGTGGATATAGAGGAGATTCCAGAGATTTCTGAGGAGGAATTGGCGGAGCTGCAGTACGTGGAGAAAGCTTCTATAGAGGATTATTACGGAGATAAAACCCTCTATGACGTATATCTATTAAAAGGGAGCAGTAATAAGAATGGGCATACCTATGGTTCTGGACATGGACTGACCCAGACTGCTTCTGTCAGCAGTGCGGAGATTCTTTCCGTAGATCAAGTGTTTGAGATTCATGTGGAATCCCAAGTAGAATTTTCACAGCATGAGGTTCACAATTATAAGGAGATACAGTTGAGCGAAGTTATGGAGAAGGGAGACGACAGATATCAGCTGCTGACAGCAAAGAAGACGGATATGTATGGTCAGCCTTACGAAGTGAAAAAGTTGTTTTATCTGGATGTTCAGAACGAGAAGACCTGTGTTATCTGGGATTTGGAAATAGAAGAAGCTGGAGTGGATGAAGAGACAAAACTGATTTTGAGCGAATTGGGAAGATGCTACGGTATCCGTCTGAGTGACTTGCAGACAGGCGGTGAGTGGCTGGCTGCAGAGAAGGAGAGAAAGGAAAAACTTCAGGATGTGTATGAGCCGAAGGAAGGCGACAGGGTATTAGAAAAGGTGGACGGATATCAATATCTTGGAGTAACAACTCTTACTTCTTTTGATGATGAGAAAGAATGTCCCATTATGCTGCCTATGGGATGGCGTACCAATGTTTATGAAAGCAGAGCGTACTCTTTTATGCATGGCGTTGATGTGTCAGTAAGCCTTAACGGAATCGTTCGCGGGCGGTTTATGGCAGGGCTTGAGCAGGATCTTGAGGCGATGCAGAAGCGGTATATGGAAGATACGGACAGATACCGTATTGTACGAAGCAGTGAAATAGAGCCGATTTCCGGTTATAGAGAGGCATTGCAGGCGACTCTTGCTTATGAGGGAAAAGATTCCTTGCTGAAGGAATATGCATTTGGAGCTATTGTGTTCTGCCGGATCAGGGTTGACGGAAATTATGCTTTAAACTGCCGGATTACTTTATCAAGCGATCAATATGATGATGCAACCAATGCAGTGATAAAGGAGGTGGAGACTGCTTATGGAATTGATTTGTCAGGATTTTATAACAAGTAAAACAGGAAAGAAAGTTTTCAGGGATTTACTCCTGTTTTCGGTAATTTTTTCCCTGATATGCCTTTTATCAGGATGCAGCCTCTCTCGGACAGAGGATGAGGAAGACAAGGCACAAGACCCTGAGACGGCACAGGAGGAGCCATCCCAAAGCGTTGCGGACGAGAAAGAGGACAAGCCGATTACCATGGCAAAGCTTTTGGAAGATGCGGGAAACGGCATAGAGGAACTGCCGGATACTATTTTATGGTTTAATGCCACTTATGCACCCCTTACATACAATAATGGCGGGGAGTGGAGAATTGTGAGCGGAGGGGAAATCACGGAGGATTATCAGAAATTTGTCAGTTTGTCGCTGAAAAGCAGTTGGAGTATAAGGGACAGGGAGTCTGNCCTTGAGACTGTTAAGAAACTTCAACAGGAAGGACACAGAAAAATANATCGAGAATGTCTGGAAGAACTGAAAGAGAGGAGAATGCTGNATTTAGGGGAAANAGAATTTGTGCAGGCTCTTGAAAATTCGGGCATAGAAAAAAATCTGTTCCGATATGTGTTGGTTTATTCTTTTTATCATGAGGGATGGGATGAGGATGCCATTGCCGCATGGGATTTGTGCAGGGTAAACCAATTGTATGCAGATTTTTATGTCTGCGGATATATGACCTATGAGGAAGCTATGGATGCTTCCCTGAAAAATTCCCTTGAGCTGCAGAAAATGTATGNNTCTTGGGAGGNATTNGNAGACTCTTATATGCTGGGATATCAGTTTTGGCAGANCGATCNCTGTCTCACTGAAGATNCGCNCACACAGCAGCGTTATCAGTNTTACGAAATGCTGAAAAAAATGGAGGATGGTCCCTATAGTCTTGATTGGAACATGAAGTTGAAAAAGAGTTGGTAACAGCAACTCCGCTGGGGTAACCCCACCGGGGTAAGCTACATTGTAAAATGAAATGCGACAAGAGATATTAAATCTCTATCGCATTTCTTTTTTATACAGTTTTTTAGAAAATGCGTTTGAGGTTTAAAGCCTTGGGCGCATTTTTTCTTTGTTCGGAAAGGAGGGTAGGCAATGAGAAAAGGAGATAAGCGGTTAAAGTATGAAGATAGAAAGAAAATTGAGGAAATGAAAAACAACGGTGCAAAGGTCGTAGTCATTGCCGATACTATCGGGGTCCACCGTGCAACTATCTACAATGAGTTAAAACGTGGCGGTGTACCTTACAAAGCCGAGGTAGCACAAAGAACTATTTAACATACAACAAAAAAGAAAGAGAGGTAGGCAATGATTACACCAAAAGAAGATTACACTATGGAGAGATTCAACCCGGAAACAGTAACAGTACAGGATTGTTTAGACAATTACTACACGAAAGGACTTGCTACGGTTGTTTCTAATGGGAAAATACGAGGTTTTGTAAAGGAGATTGGAGAGTGTGCAGGAAACAGGACTAAAAGGTGTGGCGTTGGAACTGTACAACGGTTTACCGCCGGAGTTACAGGCGGAGTATTGGCAGTTACAGGATAACAAAGAAAAGGCTAGAGAGTTGGCGGATATGGTCGGTAGCGTAGTGGTAGATGAAGCCTTGCCTGTTGAAATCATAGGAATGGTTGCGGATTGTCTGAAAGAGGATTTGTTACAGATTAAGCAGGCAGCAGTAGACATCATGGAAGAACAGCAGGCAATAGAAGCAATACGGCAGCAGGCAGCGGGAAAGGAGGGGTAAGGCGTGGCAAGCAAGGCGGAAAAGCATACAGTAGCATACCGAAACGTCAAAAAATGCGAGTTTCACGACATAGGACCGTACATAGTGGCAATAAGCGTTATCGGAGGTACTACCTTTTGTGCGTTTTTCGATTCGGGGATACATACCGAGGAAAGCATAAAAAGGCGTGGAAGTATTAAGTTACATTCAATTTATTCTAAAAAATAGGAGGACAAGCAATGATTAACACCACAGAACACAACAACGTAATGATTTTTGATGAAAGGGGAATACCGTCCATTATGTGCCGTTTTGAGCGACCAAAAGACACGGCAGAGGTCCCGGCAATGTTCAAAATCGGGGGCAGGGTAGTAGACGCTATCTATATCTCAAAGTATGAAAATGTAGTTATTGACGGAAAAGCGTATAGCCTGCCAATGGTAGACCCGACCATAAATATTGATTTTGACGAAGCGGTAACAGCCTGCAAGGCAAAGGGCGAGGGTTGGCATTTAATGACCGCCGTAGAGTGGGAATATTTGTTAAATCAGAGCAGGGAAAAAGGTACTATGCCACACGGTAACACAAATTGCGGGTCGGATTATTACCACGATTCGGAGTTTGGAAAGCACCCGGACAAAAGTAGTTACAGGACACTTACAGGAAGTGGGCCGGCAACATGGAATCACGACCACACCATATACGGAGTTTCAGACCTTAACGGCAACGTATGGGAGTGGTTGGCAGGACTACGCATTAAAGACGGAATAATAGAGCATATCCCGGACAATAACGCAGCATTGGCAGAGTGTGATTTGTCAAGGGATAGCAAAGAGTGGCAGGAGATTAAGACAAGCAGGGGAACGGTAAGAGCCAACGTAGAGGACGGAGATATTACAATAACAGATACGGCAGCAGGCGAGGACTACACGCCGGATTATGACGGTACACGCATACAGAATTTAGAAATAGATTTACAGGAAATACAGCAGGCGTTAAGGGATTTGGGAATTGTGCCGGAGAATCGGGCAGAATCCGAAAAGAAAACCTATGTATACTTTGACACCACAGAGGGAGAATATATGCCTATCCGTGGGTCGAGTTACGGCACCTCTTCCAATTCGGGGCCGTCCGCTGTCTCCTTGAATGTCGTCCGCTCCCATTCCCGCGACAGCATTGGTTTCCGCTCCGCTTTTTACGAGGTAAACGGAAAACTGATTACTGAATAACTGTTAAGGGGTGCGGTAGCACCCCTCATACACAGAAAGGTGGTAAAAATGAAAGATAAGATAAAGTGCGTAGATTCGGTAATTGCGGACGTATTGAAAGAGCGTGACAGACAAGATAAGAAGTGGGGAGAGCAAAACCATAACGCTTATAAGTGGTCGGCGATTATAGGGGAAGAATACGGGGAAATGTGCAAGGCAATAAATGAATTTGGATTTAATCCGACAGAAAAAAACGAGCATGAAATATACATGGAAACAATACAAACAATGGCTTGTTGTATGGCAATGCTTGAATGTATGGATAGATTGCGAAACAGGAGGACAGCAGATGAAATATAGAGGATTGCGGTACATAAAAGGCGAGGACAAGTACGAGTGGGTGTACGGTATGCCGTCCTATGGATATGACACAGAGGAAATAGCGGAGATTGGAACACAATACGGCGACTTTTACGACATTGACCCCGCAACGCTTGGAGAGGAAACAGATTATACGGACAGAAAAGGCAGGAAGATTTACACAGGCGATATAACCACTCTGAAAGTAGACGGAGAGGTAAGGGAGTTTGTGGTAGAACGTGCGACCGTAGACAGGGAATACAATACACTACCCGGATTTGAGGGAAAAACGGTTAAGGTTAGGCTATCCGGCGTTGTTGTTTTCCGTTGGATTGATTCAGAGGGCGTTATACATCAGTTATTGCCGTGTGTAGATGATACATTGGGGGCGTGTGATTGTCACTTTATGGAGGTTATAGACACGGTAGCAGAAAGGGCGGTGCGTGAAAGTGAGGGCGAAAGCAAAAAGCAGTAATACGCCTTATCCGTTATGGATAGAGGGCGAATACATAACCCTACCGCCAATAAGACCCGTAGACGGGGCGAAACGCCCCGAGGGTCATTACATAGACAAGGGAGGGTATCCGGGTGCCAATGTGTACGAGGTAGACCCTAACACTCTATGCAGGCAGACGGCAGCAGTAGACAGACACGAAAAGCCAATATATGAAAAAGATTTTTTGCTTTATGAAACAGAGGAAGAAATAGGTTATTTCCTTGTGACGGATACAGAAACGGCAGTAGATATTATATACGGCGAGGTATTCGGAATCGGGGAACTAAAGCAGGAGGATATAAAGGTAATTGGAAACATTGAGGATTACCCGGACTTTATAGAGGGTATGCGTTACCACGTTGAAAACGGCTTGGGTGTGCCTTATCTGCCTGCATTAAACGTACAGGTAACACCGTATCCGTATTTAATGTTGCATTGCACGAAGTGTAAGAAAACAATGCTTAGTTGTTCATATATGGCAAAGCATAAGGATTGTGGCGGATACCTTACGGCGAATTTTGCAACAAAAGTATACAGAAAAGGAGAAAAAGAAAAGGCACTTGCATAGTGGCTTATACAAGTACCTTTTATTACTGCCTTATAGCAATAATTACACCTACTTGAATTATACTATAAGGCTTACAAAAAGTCAACAACGAAGCCTTAAAAAACGTGCCAAAAGGCTAAAAAATCGGCACGTTTCGGACCTTGTATGGGGTATTAACATCAAGGGCGTCTATAATAATATATACTTATATAAGTAGATATAGTTATATAAGTATATGGTTTATTAGATGTACCCCTCATTCGGTTTAAGGTTTGGATAGTATAAGGAGAGGTAGCAGATGAAGAGAAAAAGTTTTAAGAGGGAGAAGCGGATATATTGCGGAGAGGAATATTTAGAGGTTGATATAGTGACCGTAACGAATACCCCGGAAGCAGGAAAGAAAAATAAGGGTAAATCCTCACAGGCACAAAAGAATTTGAACGATAAGCGAAGTAAAAGGCGATTTGTTCAGATAGCCAATACCAACTTTGGAGCAGATGATTTACATATATCAGCAACCTATAACGAAAAGCATTTGCCTATAACCTTGGAGGAAGCGGAGAGGAATGTACACAATTATTTAGACAGGGTAAAACGGAGAATGAAAAGGGTAACAGGGCAGGACTTAAAATATATGCTTGTTACCGAGTACACGCCGGAAGAGGACGAGGGGCAGCAGTTGACATTAGAGGGTATGGAGGATAAACAGACAAGGGCGGTTAGAATCCACCACCACATTATCATAAATGGAGGGTTGAGCCGTGATGATTTAGAAATGATGTGGAGTACTACCCGGATAAATTGGAAAAAGGCAGGGAGTGACCCGGAATACAGAAAAAACATTGATTACTNGGGATTTGTAAATTGTGACAGATTACAACCTAACGAGAACGGCATAGAGGGATTGGTTAATTACATAAACAAGCGTAAAAAAGGGTGTAAAAAGTGGTCTACCTCTATGAATCTGAAAAAACCAAAGGAAAAGAAAAACGACCACAAATACAGCTTTAGGAAAATAAGGGAATTGGCACAGACCCCGGAAGATAAAACATTTTGGAGGAAGCAGTACAAAGGGTACGAGCCTACCAAGATAGATTTTGAATACAACGATTATACGGGGTGGAACGTATACCTAAAATTGCGGAAAGTGAGGGATTGAAAAATGCTAATAGGAATACACGATAGCGAAAAAGAGCATTTCAAAAAGGCTAAGACATTCCCAAACTATGCACTTATGAAAATATCCGCATACCACAAGGCAAAGGGCGATACGGTCGAATGGTGGGACCATGCCAAGAATTACGACCGGGTATACTCTTCAAAGATATTTGATTTTACGGAAGAAAACAAAGACTTACCGCCGGATACAATAAAAGGCGGTACAGGCTACGACATAGAAAAGAAGTTACCACAGGAAATAGAGGATATGCAGCCGGATTATACCATATATCCCGAGTGCGATTACGCCATAGGATACATTACTAGGGGTTGCCCCAATAAATGCCCTTGGTGTTATGTTCCGAGGAAAGAGGGCGATATAAAACCTTATAGGAAATGGACGCAGTTAGTACGGCACGATACGCCTAAACTAATCCTTATGGATAACAATATTTTAGCAAGCGAGTACGGAATAGAGCAATTAAGGGATATGGTCGGCAAGGGTTGGAAAATAGACCTTAATCAAGGTATGGATGCACGGTTAGTAACCGAGGACGTAGCAGACATATTGGCAAGGCTTGAATGGATAAAATACATACGCTTTTCTTGTGATACCATAGGGCAGATAAAGCACATTGATAAGGTGGCGGATATGCTAGGCAGGCGTGGCATAAAGCCGTATCGGATATTTGTATATGTACTTGTAAGGAAAGACCTAGAGGAAGCAGATTACAGGGTGCAACAGTTAAAAAAACACAAGGGCATACACTTATACGCACAGGCGGAGCGTAACGAGGGTTTAGGTATCAGACCGAACAAGGCACAGTTGGAATTTACCAACCGTTATATATACGGAAATCTGTATAGGAAAGAAACTTGGAAAGAGTATTTAGATAAAAGACCTTGGATAAGGCAGAGATTGGAGGTAGCACATGATAGCAACGATTGATTTTAAAATGAAAGAGGGGAGGAAAAAACAATGTTGACCCTGCCAATAAAAAAGCAATGGTTTTATATGATTCTGTCCGGAGAAAAGAAAGAAGAATACAGGGAAATAAAGCCGTATTATACAAGCCGTTTCAAGAAAATATTTGATATGTACCCTCATTCTAATATACCGTATGGGACCGATAAAAGGGAAATCATATTTAGGAACGGATACGGCAGANGTAGACCAGAATTTATAGCACTATGCNCACTGGATATANAGACAGGTCGGGAAGAANGGGGAGCAGAGCCGGGAAAAGAGTANTACACGTTAAAAATACATGAAATCTGCATGAANTTTAATTGCATCAAAGGGGAATTAGAAACACGGAAAAGAAAGGAAAAAAGAATATGCAGCAGTCGGCATTTATAGCACATTGCCCCTATGAGATAGGGGATAAAGTCAACATTACATTTCATGAGGGGGTAGCGGTAATTGGTGGCCCTGTAACAGAAAAGACAGCAGAGGTAGTAATAACGGATATTTTGGCAGTACATTCATGCAAAAGGCAGAAAGTAACATTTATGTATGAAATTAACAATACTAGGGTATTGCGGTTAGTGGAATGGGAGGCGGTAAAGAATGGGAAATAACGGGTTTGTGACCGATTCGGACACGGATAGAGAGTTAAGGAAGTGGCAGCAGGCGAGGGAAAACCCGGTAGACGAAGAGCGGTTAAGGCAGCAGTACAAGAACAGGAGGAACAACGCACAAGGACAGCATTTTGAACGTGAAATATTGGCAGGGTGCAGAATGTACGAGCAACACAAAATAGCCGTGATTGATAAAACACCCGAGCCGTTCAGAGTAACAAGTAAGAATCACAGGACAGGAGAATTTACAGGACGTTTTAGCACACACGCACAACCCGATTTTCAAGGGAGCTTATACGGCGGTCGGTCGATTGTCTTTGAAGCGAAGCGGACAAGCAAAGACAGGATAAATAGAAATGTGCTTACAGATACACAAATGGAAGTATTAGAAAAACACAACCGATTAGGGGCGTTGTGCGGTGTATGTATCTGCATACAAGATGATTTTTTCTTTATTCCTTGGAATGTGTGGCGGGATATGAAAGAAATGTACGGCAGGCAGTACCTAAAGGCAGAGGATATAGAGGAATACCGGGTAAGGTTTGACGGAGCGGTACACTTTTTACAGAATATGGCGGAGGTAGCAAATTATGAGCGATAGAGATTTGATAATTGAGTTATTGGGAATAGGGGAAGTTACAGAGGGAAACAAGGTTGAGTTTACCGACCGTGCAAAGGAAATCATAGAGGAATTGGCTAAGAAGTACAGGGAAACGCCTATATATAAGCAGGCAGAAAAGGAAACGCCGGAATGGGTCAATACCGCAACGGCAGCAGAAATTTATATACAGATGTGCGAACGTATCGTAAACGCCCCGACAATGACACATATGTTAATTGCCCCTAAAATCCTGCTGCCTATTATTTGGAAAAAGATACAGGAAGAGCAGGAAGAACAGACGGAAGCAGGGCAGGAGGTAGACGTAGGAACGGCGGAGGGAGGGTTGCAGAGTGCGACTTGACGGATTAGCCGAGGCAGGGATTCCGTATTATGGACTGATAAAAAAGGCAATGCCAGGACCGGCAAAGGAAAGCAGAAAAAAGGTTAAAAGCAAAAGACTTACGGAAATTGACCAAAAGACAAAAAAACCGAGGTTAAAAAAGGGAGTAAGCACGGATAGAGCGGTTGAAGTCCTATATATGTTTGAAAATACGGACGTATTGCCTTATCAGATTGAGGAAATGAAAGTAACCATAGCAAACTTGCAGGCAAGGGTTAAGAAATTGGAGGATTGGCAGGAATGACAGCAATAATTATTACATTGATACTTGCAATTCCTGTATCTATTCTATGGGTCAATACACTAGATAAGGCAATAGACAATGACGAATGGGAGCAGCAGAGGGAAGCAGACAGGCAGGAAGAGGACAGGGAGCAGGAAGAATATTTAAGGAAATACATAGAGAAACAGAAAACAAAGAAGAAAAGAAAGGGGCGGTAATATTGCGAGAATTGACACTAGGAAGCCTGTTTGACGGTATCGGCGGTTTTTGCTACGCAGCAATGCTTACAGGACAGATAACGCCGTTGTGGGCCGCAGAGATAGAACAGAATTGTATAAACATAACACGGTATCGTTTCCCGGAAGTAATGCACGTTGGAAGCGTGACGGAGTTAAAAGGGAGCGAGATACAACCCGTAGATATTATAACATTTGGAAGTCCGTGCCAAGATTTAAGCATAGCCGGACAGCGTAAGGGGTTAAAGGGCAACCGGTCCGTGTTGTTCATGGAAGCAATAAGAATAATAGACGAAATGAGGGAAGCAACAAATGGTAAATATCCAACTTTCATTATTTGGGAGAATGTACCCGGTGCTTTTTCATCAGCAGACGGAGCAGATTTTANAGCCGTGCTTGAAAAAGTCACAAANNCCANTATTCCAATGCCTGCAAGTGGNAANTGGAGNAACCGCAGGAATGGTTAGAGGGGNAGNNGTTGACNCAGCTTGGAGAGTGCTTGACGCTCAATTTTGGGGAGTACCCCAACGTAGAAAACGTATCTACCTTGTCGGAGATTTTGGAGGACAACGCGCCGGAGAAATATTATTTAAGTCCGNAAGCCTGCTTGGGTATATTNNGAAGAGCCAAGAACAANNGGCGGAAGTTNCCGGACAACNTACGGATAGCATTGGAGCAGAAAGTAGCCGAAGGGGGGGAGATAATAGGACTTGATTTTGCACACGCAGACAGCGTAGTAAGGACATTTACAGATAAAGCGCCTACGCTTGTGCAGAATATGGGGAGTGCAGGCGGTCAAGTGCCTTGCATAATGCACGAAGAGCGGACGGCAGCAGGATTTTTAGACAGAAATAGCGAAAAAGCCTACTCAATCGGATATGAAGAGGAAAAAGCACCAACTATAAGGGCAAGCGTTACGCCGTCTGTACTGATAGAAAAGAAAAACGTAATACCGTTGCGTGATGAAGTGACAAGGAATAAGGCAAGCAATGGTTTAGGGGTTGGAGAAGTTGGCGGACCCTGCCCGACACTTACAACGGCGGACGTACATAGCGTATTCTACGAAGCATACCAACACCACGGATACAGAGAGAGCGATACAAGCGGTACACTCACGACAGACCAAAATAGCACTATNCGGGGAGATACGCNTTTAGTGGTACGCACGGACAAGATAGCCTTTGAGGAAAACCAACACGGCGGATACCGTGAAACGGAAATAAACGGAACTTTAAGGGCAGCAGGGGGGTCATACGGCGGAGGGTCGGAAACAATCGTAACAGAGAAAAGCAGGATAAAGGAGAATACCCCTAGCAAGTCCAAACGGAGCATAAAGGATATTTTAAAGAAAGCAGTACAAAAGGTTGTATATATCATACGCAGGCTTACACCCGTGGAGTGCGAACGCCTGCAAGGATACCCGGACGATTGGACGAGATACGGGGCGGACGGAAACGAAATAGCCGATACGGCACGTTACAGGGCAATAGGTAACAGTATATGCGTATATTGTGCAGAGAGAGTATACAGGGGAATTTTAAGCGTATTGCAGGAGGACATAAAGGAAGATGAAAGAGAAAACCAAGGCGTATTATAAAACCGTGTTTAGGTGGTGGGCGGAAAACAGGCTAAAGCCGTTTCTTATCAAGGCAGGGATTGTATTGTTGATAGTGACGGTTGCCTTTGGGTTATTTGTTCTGCTTATGGCGTACATTGTGGCTTGCGGTGTGGAATCCGGGTTAGAGATACAGATATAAGTAAAGTTGCAGGAGGTTGATTTTGTGGCAAAGTGCGATATGTGCGGAGGGGCAGCCTTGGAGGTTATAAGTATCTGCCCCGAGTGTTTAAAAAAGGCAGCAGTTGACCCAAAGCAGATAAAGAGATTAAAACAGATAAGCAACATTCTAAGTATTACGGCAGGAACGGACACCAATATAAAGGAGTGTATGGAAAGTCTGATAGAGATTGCGGAGGATTTGGAAAGGAGCGGAAACAATGGCAAAGAAAAAACAGAAAAAGAAAGTTATACAATTCAGACAGGAAAAAAAGATAACATACAACACGGCGAAGCCGAACAGGCAGGCAAGGAGATTAGGGATAAAACCGACAGAGCCACCGAAGCAGGAGAAACATAAGAGGGTATCCACAGCAGAGGTATTAACGGACAGAGTGCAGCGGGCGAGGGAAACAGAAAAAAGGATTGTTCCGCCGGGCATGACATACGGGCAATATATGGAATATTTGAAAGAAAAACGGCAGCAGTTGCACGAGAAAAAGGCAAATATGCAGTAATACTTATATAAGTATACAAGTTGCACAAAAAATANATGNACTTATATAAGTATATTTGTTGATTANTCCGNGTTGTANATATACNTATATAAGTATATAATAGAATCATCAANAGAAATCAANCAAACGGAGGTAATCGGATATGAAGAAAGAATATGTATTTGAGGAATTAGGATATTTTGCAGAAAGAGAGTGCCAAGCAATTAAAGACTGTTTGCAGGGATTTAGTTATATGGACTTTGATATTAAATGGTCGAATTGTGCAGGGAATTGTACTTTGATTGTTGCGACCGACTATGAAGCAGAGGAAAAAGAAATAAAGGAATTTTTCTTACATTGTGCTTTAAGCATGATATTTCAGATAAAAAGAACGGCGTAGAACAGCCGAAACGGTAAGGGGCGGATGCCCCAAGCCGTCAAGACAGGTCGGCAACCTGTTTTCTGACGAGGGCAAGCCAATAGCCGTAGCAGGGATAGAGTGAAAAAATAGCAGCGGGTACACCATGCTAGAGAGTGTACGGACGGTCAACAGGTTTTTCGTAATTTTTTAATGTGAAAAATTGCAACGCCTATCACAAAATGCCGGGAAAGAAGAGTGGTTTTATGGTAAGAGGGCCACCCGAAAGAGTGATTGCAGGCTTTNTAGAGTTNTTAAGAGTTGAGGATTGTATAAAGCCTGCAATAATGCAGGAGGTTGTAAATTGTTTGGTATCTGTATTTACGAGGATTTTTACAATTATATATATGGGAAANGGATATACATAGACAAAGCCACCATAAAGGATATTGGCAGGCGTGAATGGTATAGCCTGCTACATGAGTTTGTAGGTGCGTTAGTCATAGACCGCAGGAATGGCATAGCCGTAGATACCTTGTATATGGAGTTGGTCGAGTTGTTCCCTTGGATATTTAACGAGGATACGGCAGCAGTACAAGACCAATTAGAAAAGATATTGGAAGTATACAGGCAGGCAAGGAGGGAAAAGCGGATTAAAAAAAAGTAAAAATGACACAGGAGGATAGGGTATATTTCAAAAATGGAGTTAAGACCCTATGCGGTACGGAGTTGATTTTTGCAATCAAGGTTATCAATGACCCGGATATAAAAAGGGTGTTCACGCAAAGCGACCTCGAATTTATGAATAAAGAGTTAGGCAGACAGGCAGGAGCGTTATTTGCAGGGATACTAAGAGGGTTTAAGAAAAAGGATTTTTCGGAAGTACAAAAAATTTTAACAGGAGGTATAGGAGAATGAATTTAACGGCGGTAGCAATTACGGGAATTATTTGTATCACGCTCATTATTATTACGGCGATTAACAAGAAAAATAACAAAAATGGAAAGGAGTAACGAAGATGAAAACTATTGCAGTTATTAACATGANAGGCGGTTGTGCCAAGACGACAACAACGGTAAATATGGCGTATATCTTGGCAAAGGACTACGGAAAGAAAGTATTGCTTATCGACAACGACAAGCAGGGAAATTTATCCAAGGCTTGTGGTGTATGGAGCTATGAGAATCCTAGCCTTGCAGATGTGCTTACAGGAGAAAAGGATATAAGGGAGGTTATGCAGGCAGCAGGGGCAGCGGATAATATGGCGGTTATTCCTGCAAATATGCACTTGCTTACTGCTAATCTGACAGTAATTAAGGACGAGGACAGGGAGCAGGCAACCATACTTTCTAAGCAGTTGGAGGACGTGGCGGAGATTTTCGACTATTGTATTANTGATTGTNCGCCGGATATAAATATATCCGTTATCAATGCACTTGTGGCAGCAGACGAGGTTATTATACCGATTAAGATTGACGGATACGCCTTTGACGGCATGGACGAGTTGGAAGAGCAGATAAACAACGCAAAGGCNTTAANCCCGAAACTAAAATTTAGGGGTTGCCTTGTGACTATGTTTTACAACCGTGANGTATGCAGGCAGGGCGAGGAATGGTTACAGAATCAGCGTTACCCGGTATTTAAAACNCATATNCGCAGGACGGAAAAGGCNGACGAGGTTACNTTTACNAATGAAAGCCTTATGGAGTATTCCCCACGTTCCGGGGCCGCTAGGGATTATAAAACATTCGTAAAGGAGTATTTGGAGGGATAGCATGGCATACAAAAACAGCGAGGGATACCCCGACCCGACCGCAGGCAGGGCAATAAGTGAAGTCCGCAGGGAAGAGAAACAGAAAGAACATAACGAAGCGGTAACAACGCTTATTACAATGTTAAAGCAGATTATAAGCCTTGCCGGGTTTGAATTGGTGGGGCGTATCGTATTAAAGGATAAGGAAACAGGAAAGGAGTACAGGTAAATGTATGAGAATTTAGAAAAAATGAGAAGTCCGCAGGAAATCCGCAAGGAACTTAGGGAGGGCATTTACAAAGTGAAAAAGCAGATAGAAAAGCAGACGGACAACCTAAAGGAGTTATTTACTCTGATAAGAAAACACCCGGATTTACCGATTGTGCCAATGGTGGATGCAGACTTGGTAGGAGAAAATAGCGGACGTTGGTTAGGTGCTTGGGGAAATGCCTACATAGATAAATTCTTGCATTACAACGGAGAGTACATAACCTACGACAAAGGCGACCCGGACATAGTATATATCTTTGAAAAGATATTTGATTATGAGGAGTGCGGAATAGATGAAGAAATGCCGGACGAGGAAGCATTACCGATTATGAGAAAAAAAGTGGATAGCCTGCCTTGGATAGAAGCGATTATAGTAAATGTGGATATGCCCGAGCAGGAAATGTGCCGGGATTACGCAGAGTGGAGGTAGCAGCCTATGGGACGCAGACCAATAATAATTATAAACACCGACAACTACCCTATGTTTTGTGATAGCAGGTGCGATAATACGGAGTGCAGCAGGCATATATCAAAACTAAGTCAGCACAGCGGAGGGGCAAAGATAAGTAAATTAAGAGATACAAAAGATTGCGAGGGTTGCATACCAAAGAAGAGAGCGAAACGGAGGTAAAATATGGGGTATCTGATAAAGAGTGACGTAATGAGTGCAATGCAGGAGGACCGGGAAACAAGTTTGATGTGTTACAAGGGAGAAAAGCCGATAGAGGATATTATAAATTTCTGCTACGATTCCGTAGAAAGAGAGATAGACAGATTAGCACAGTACAGACTTGAAAATGTGACCGATTCGGACACCGAAAACATAGAGAATACAAGGAAAGAGAGGTAATTTACAATGGCAGGATTTGACCTTAACAGTTTATTGAATGGAAAGAGTAAAGGGGCAGCAGTAAAAGAGAACGACACGCAGGCAGCGGGACCGGCAGAGGGGCAGGAAAAAGCCTTTGAGGTAGTAATGCTTGATGTAGAGGACTTAATGCCGAGCAAAGATAATTTTTATTCGACCGAGAATATAGACGAATTGGCAATATCTATTGAATTGGTCGGACGTATCGAGCAGAATTTAGTAGTTAAGCCGGAAGCACACGGCAAGTATGAGGTTATCGCAGGACACCGCCGGAGATTGGCAGCGTTNAANNTGNTAGNNGAGGGNAAGGAAGANTNTAGAAAAGTGCCNTGCCNTATCAANNANGAATCNGANNNNATANNNGANNNGTTNAGCCTTATNNTTACAAATGCNACCGCAAGGNAGTTNANCGATTGGGAAAAGGTGCAGCAGGCAAAGGAANTAAAGGAAGTATTGGAAGAATACAAAAAGGCATTACAGGAGGAAAACAAGGGAAAGCCAAAAGAGGAAAGGGAGCGTATGGGGCGGATTCGTGATATTGTCGCACAAATGCTTAATACTTCCACTACGCAGATTGGAAGAATGGAAGCGATAGACAACAACCTATCCCCGGAGTTTAAGCAGGAGTTGGAAAAAGGAAATATTGGAATTTCCACCGCACACGAACTTAGCCGACTTGACGAAAAGGGGCAGGCACAGGCATACGAACAGTACACAGAAAAAGGAGAGTTGCATATTAAGGACGTAAAGCAGGAAGTTAAGCCGGAAATTACAGACGAACAGGCGGAGCAGGCACAGGAAGCGATACGGCAGGCAATCAAAGGGGAAGCCAACCGGGCGATATTCAAGGTAAAGGATAATGTGGCAGCGGTTGAAAAGACTTTGCGAAAATATTTTGAAAAGACTTTTAAAGGGCAGGAAGTAAAAGACAGCACAGGCAAAGCATTTATTTACCGATTCCAAGCAGAGGGAATAACCCTTATTGATAAATCCGATTGGAGCAACTTTTTAATCAGTTACGCCGACCTTGCGGAAATTGTGGTTATGATGATTGAGGGAGAAGAGTTAATATATGACGATACGCAGGAAGAGGTAGAACAGGAGCAGACAGGGGAACTATGGGAGGGGTTTAATGAAGCGACAGACGGCGGAATTATACCAAAGGAGAGAAAAGAGCAGGAGGAAGATAATAACGAGNCAATACCGGGGCAGCAGGACATGAGCGATTACCCCGNCTATGTACCCGACCCGCAGGANAAAGGCTNGGAGTTTACGGCATGGATAGCGAAAAAANACGGTACNGGTCAACTTGACNTAATTACAAAAGTGGTAAGGGNAGTTATTACAAATGAGTTAGAAAGAAACAAAGANAAGCCNATTTGTCCGGCAGAATGGGAAAACAGACTANGCAACGCTNTATCTGTTTGGGTTATGGGTAAAACAAAAGAATATCAGACTTATTTACAGGGTTAGGCGGTGCGTTATGGACCGTATAGAGTGTAAGGGAGGTAAGGTATTCGTAGGTGGACAGGCAGCAGGAAAGGAAGCAAGGGCGGTTATAGCCGTCCTGCAAGCCTATACAGGGAAAAACATAATAGAAACGTGCGATTTATTAAATAATCTATTGCAATCCTTTGATACGTTCGTGGAGAAGTTAAGGGGCCTTATGGAAAGGTTGGGCGAGATATTCAAAGACGTATCACAAGATATTTGCGAATCCGGCGAGAGCAGGAGGACGAAGCACGGAAGCAGTATTAAGGCAGGAAAGCCAATACAGGCAAAGGCAAGTATCAAATGGTCGGAGAAATACAGACCGCCATAAAAGAAAGGATTGCATAATATGAAAAATTCGGAAGTAGAAGCAGTTTTGAAATTTTACAAAGATATTGACCTAGATATTAAGGTTACAAGCGAGTGGCTAAAGCGGTACGAGAGTGTCTACGACACAAGAGGGGCGATAAATTATGATGGTATGCCACACGGAAGCAATATATCAGACCAAACCGCCCTGCTTGCAATCGAATTAGCAGAAACCGACACGGCGGAACGTATCAAGGCGCTAACGGACAGGATACAGGAATTAAAAAAATTGAAAACGGAGATTTTGAAAGAAATCTTGACCCTAACGCCGATACATAAAACCATAATTTACGGATTCTACTTACAGGGTCAAAAATGGGAACGGATAGCGGAACAAATAAATTATAGTGTCCGCAGGAGTAAAGACATAAGGTACATTGCCTTGGAAGTCTTAGGCGGTAAAATGGCAAGGAATAGAAAAATATCACGGAGCAAAATTTTAAAAGAGATTTTAAAGTAAAGATTGCCCACTACTGCCCGATTTTTTATGATATACTTTCAATGTGAAAATGGCGTGAGGGCAGCAGGATTTTATATAATAAATCCGCTGCCTTTTCACATTGCAATTTTGAAAATTTGCAAAAATGCGATAATTCCGAAAGAACGAAATTGCGGAAAATAGAGAAACAAACGAAAGGAGGTTTAGCCGTGGCAAAAAAGACGAATGAAACAAAGGAAAAAGCAAAGCAGATTTTTTTTGATTCGGAGGGGTTGGCGAAACCGTCCGAAATTGCGGAAACTTTGGGGATAAATTCGGCACAGGTGCGTAAATGGAAGTGTGTAGACAAATGGGAAGAGCAGTTAAAAAACAAGCCTAAAAAGAGGGGCGGACAAAAAGGAAATAAAAACGCCGAGGGTCACGGGGCCCCGCTACGAAATAGAAATGCCGAAACACACGGCGCATATTCCAAGGTGTATTTTGATGNACTCANAGACGANGAAAANACACTTATAGNATCCNTAANGNTTGACACAGAGNAAAANACACTAAGAGAGTTACAGACCCTTATAGCCAANGAAAAGGACTTGGAAAAACGCATAAAGGCACTTAACGAAGAGAATACAGGGGAACTATATACAGATAAAGTAGTAGAAATGCGTACCCCAATAAAGGCAGAGGAAAGCCAAGATATGTATGGGCCATATGCAGGAGGACAGGGGCAGGACAATACAACCCCTCTTTCTATGGCTATGGAAACAACTGTTAAATCATCAGCCTTTGAAAGAGCAATGAAGTTAGAAGCAGAGTTAAACAAGATACACGGACGTATCATTAAACTGCTAGACACAATTAAATCCTATGAGTTAGAGCAACGCCGTATATCCTTGGAAGAGAAGCGGTACAAATTGATGAAACAAAAGATAAGCGGAGAGTATGACGTAGACCCCGACACAGGAGAGATAGACGATACATACAACGATAACGAAGAGGAAAAAGATAATTAAATATTTTTTAACGAAACACCGCCACGGTAGCAGGCGGACCGGTCAAAAAGGTACTGTAAAAATAAATTTTTNTTATGCGNATGCCGTGACCCCAAAACCTGCTTAGATTNCGGGNCAAAAAATCAACTTCCAAAATTGCGGAAAATTTTTTAAGGGGGTAGGATTTTGAAACTCTACGACAAAAATGCGGTGGCAAAATTCCTAGACATGACCCCTAAAAACGTAGANAGGTTGACANAAAAANNAATCTTGCAGACCAAGCAGNGTAATTTATATTCGTTAATGGAAGCAANCCGGGCATACATCAGATATTTAAGGNACCACAACCCGGAAACACAGGAAGCGGTAGACCTAAACGAAGAGAGGGCAAAACTCACAAGGGCGAAAAGACTTAATGAGGAATTGGATTTATCGGTAAAAAAGGGAGAACTACACAAGGCGGAGGACGTGGAAAAGATAATGACCGCCACGCTAATAAACTTTAAAAGCCGTTTAAGTGCGATTCCGGCGGAGGAAGCGGAAAAGTTGGCAACAATGACGGATAAGGCGAAAATCTTTTTATACCTCAATGGAAAAATCAAAGAAGCCTTAACCGAGTTATCAAATTTTGAGGAAATGTTTAAGGAGGAAATCAAAGAAGATGAAGAGGGAAACGATTGACCTTTTCAATCGGATATTTAAAGTATTAGAGCCACCGCCCGACCTTACATTATCACAATGGGCGGATATGTACCGCCGTCTTTCCTCTGAATCGGGCAGCAAGGGCGGACATTGGAACACGGATAAAGCACCTTGGCAGCGTGAAATCATGGACGCCATAACCGATATATCCGTTGAAAAGGTCGTGGTAATGAGTGCTGCACAAATGGGTAAAACGGACGCCTTTTTACTCAATACCATAGGCTATTATATGCACTACGACCCCTGTACCATTCTTTGTATGCAACCTACTTTATCACTTGCGGAAACCATGAGCAAAGACAGGCTAATGCCAATGGTAAGGGATACCCCGGCACTAAGGGATAAGATAAACGAAAAGAGCCGGACAAGCGGTAATACCATTTTCAAAAAGGCATTTCCGGGCGGGCGTATCACAATGACAGGGGCAAACAGTCCTACGGAATTGCGTAGCCGTCCTATCCGTGTCCTGCTTGCAGATGAAATAGACGCATACCCGCCGACCGCAGGAGCGGAGGGCGACCCTCTGATACTTGCAGGAAAAAGGCTTACAACCTATTGGAATAGAAAAGAGGTAGATACAAGCACACCGACCATAAAAGGGGCAAGCCGTATAGAAATGGAATACGAACACTCAACAATGGAAGAGTGGAACGTACCTTGTCCGAGTTGTGGAGAGTTGCAGCCGTTGGAATGGGGAAACCTTACATACAAGATTGACGCAGACGGAGAGGTAGAAAGCATTACATACGCTTGTGCAAAGTGCGGTTGCATACATTCAGAAATTGAGTGGAAAGACCATTTTAACGAGGGGAAGTATATAGCCAAGTATCCAAAGCGTAAAGTTAGGGGATTCCATTTTAATTCCCTTGCTTCCACGTTCTTTGGTTGGGAAAAGATAATAAAAGGCTTTATCGAAGCAGACCAAGCGTTAAAAAAAGGCAATATCGAACTTATGAAGTCTTGGGTAAATACCGAGTTGGGGCAGACTTGGGAGGAAGAGGGAGAAAAGGCAAGCAAGGACGATTTATTAAAACGGCGTGAGAAATACCGTTGTGAAGTGCCGGACGAAGTTATAGCACTTACGGCAGGAATCGACACGCAGGACGACCGTTTTGAGGTTGAGGTTGTCGGTTGGGGCGTAGGGCATGAATCTTACGGTATCGTATATAAGAGGATTTACGGCGACTTAAAGCAGGCGGAGGTATGGCAGAATTTAGACGAGTTTCTTTTACAGAAATTCAAAAGGGCAGACGGTACGCAGTTGCGTATAATATGTGCCTGCATGGATTCGGGCGGACACTTCCCGAACAAGGTATATAGATTCTGCAAGGCGAGGACGGCAAGAAAAATATTTGCGATAAAAGGAAAAGGCGGTGCAGACCGTCCGTATATTCCGAAGCCGTCAAAGAACAATAGGGAGCAGGCGTATTTATTTACCTTGGGCGTGGATATAGGGAAATCTCTTTTGTTGCAGAGGTTGCAGATAGAGGAAGAGGGTCCCGGATACTGCCACTTCCCGAAAGATGAAAACGGATATGTACGAGGATATGACGAGGATTACTTTAAGGGATTGACGGCAGAAAAACAAGTATTGCACTACAAAAAGGGCAGACCTTATTTTGAGTGGGAACTTACAGGGGAAACAAAGAGAAACGAGCCTTTAGACTGCCGGAACTACGCACAGGCAGCAATAGAGATTACAGGCTTGACACTTAAAGAGCCACCACAAAAGGCAGCAGGAAACACACAGAAACCCCAAAGGAAAGCAAGGCGCAGGGGAAATAGAAACGGAGGTATCACATAATGGCAGGAATCACATTAGAAGTAGCAAAAAAACACTTGGATATGTGGCTAGAAGCCGAAAGCCAAGTAGCAATCAATCAAGCCTACTCCATAGGCGGAAAATCTTTTACAAGGGCGAATTTGAGCGAAATACGAAACCAAGTAAAGTATTGGAGTGATAAGGTGGCGGAATTGCAGAATATAGCCAAAAACAAGGGCAGAAACAGGATTTATAGGATTGTGCCGAGGGATTTATAAAAAAATAAAAGATTGCCCGCCGTTGCCCGATTTTTTATGTTATTATATAAAATAGCAAAAGCACCAAGAGGAAGTAAGAAACATTCCAAGGGTGCTTTTTTTGTGCAGATTTTCCGGCACAAATACAGATGAAAGGAGGTTAGGACGGTTTGAATCTGTTAGACAGGGCGATAGCCACAATTTCCCCGGAAAAGGCATTTAAAAGGGAGATTGCAAAGAAAAGATTAGGCATGATAAATAGCGGTTACGGAAACTATGGGGCAAGCGGTACGAAAAAATCGGTTATCGGTTGGACGCATGGCGGAGGTAGCCACAGGGAAGATATAGAGGACAACATAGACCCATTACGGCAGAGGTCAAGGGATTTGTACTATGGAGGGTCTAACATTGCCACGGGGGCGATAAAACGCCTTAGAACAAACACAATAGGCGTAGGATTGCACCTTAAAACGTCCTTAAACGAGGAAATATTGAAGATTCCGCCGGAGCAGGCAAGGGAATTAGAGGAAACCATAGAGAGGGAGTTTGCACATTGGGCGGATTCCACAAATTGCGATATGGAGCGGTTAGATAACTTTTATCAGTTGCAGCAGTTGGCATTGCTCAACGCCTTACTTAGTGGCGATTCATTCGCACTTATGAGTACAACAAAACGAACGGGAAGCCTTTACGATTTGCGTANTGAACTTATCGAAGCGGACAGAGNAANCNCNNCGGACAAAGAGAGGGTAAACCCTTTATTTTGTGAGGGTGTGGAGAAGAACGAAGCAGGGGAGGTAGTAGCATACCATATATCAAAATTCCACCCGCTATCATTCGTTGAGAGAAACCCGAGGGAGTGGGTAAGGGTCACAGCGTATGGAGAAAGGACAGGCAGGAAAAACATATTGCACATTATGAATCGGGAGCGTATCGGACAAGTCCGGGGCGTTCCTTTTTTATCCCCTGTTNTTGAAACAATAAAGCAGTTAGGACGCTATACGGAAGCGGAGGTANTGGCNGCGGTCGTAAACGNACTTTTTACCGTGTTCATTGAAAAAGAAAGTGCAAGTGNTGATGTACNGTTTGGGGANTCCGTGCCGGAGGAATTACAGGTAGACACAGAGGACGAGGGCAGTATTGAACTTGCACCCGGAGCGGTCATTGACTTAGGCGAGGGCGAAAAGGCTAATATGGTTAATCCGGGCAGACCTAACCAAAACTTTGACCCGTTCGTAATAGCGGTTATAAAGCAGATAGGGGCAGCGTTGGAGATACCTTACGAAATCCTTATCATGGCGTTTAATAGCAATTATTCAGCATCAAGGGCCGCCATTTTGGAATTTTTCAAAGTGGTTAAAATGTACCGTTCGTGGTTTGTGACGGACTTTTGCCAACCGATTTACGAAGAATGGTTAAGCGAAGCGGTAGCAAAAGGAAGAATCAAGGCACCCGGATTTTTTAACGACCCGATTATAAAAACCGCCTATTGCTCCGCAGAGTGGAGCGGACCAAGCGCCGGACAGTTAGACCCGACCAAGGAAGTACAGGCAGCAGATTTAAGGGTGCAGGGCGGATACTCCACAAGGGAGCGTGAAGCAAGGGAACTTACAGGCACGGACTTTTACAAGAATGTAAAGCAGCGTAAGCGTGAAGAGGAATTATTAAAGGAGGTAGGAAAAAATGCAGGGCAGCAGGCTAACCAATCCCATACGGATAATAGGGATTCGGAATCAGACAGGGAACACGACCCCGACAAAGACAACGCCAACCCCGGAAATGACGGAGCGGAAGCACAGGAAGAAACCAAAGAATAAAGCCGAGATACACAGGTTTTGGAATTTTAAGGAGGGGGAAGAGGAAAACACCGCAGAACTTTTGTTATATGGCGAAATTTCCGAGTATTCATGGTACGGTGATGAGATTACCCCGGCAGTGTTCAACGCAGACCTTAAAGGAATGGGGGCGGTTGATGAAATAACCGTGCGTATCAATTCCGGGGGCGGGGACGTTTTCGCAGCGGTGGCGATTTATACCCGTCTGAAAGAGCATAAGGCGAAAATATCGGTCAAGATTGACGGTTGGTGTGCGAGTGCTGCCACTATTATAGCAATGGCAGGCGATACAATCGAAATATCCGTAGGCGGTATTTTTATGATACACGACCCGGCAGCGGGAGTATTGGGATACTACAAGGCGGACGAATTAAAGAAGATTGCGGACGAGTTGGAAACAATCAAGCAATCCATTGTTAATTGCTATATGACCGTTACGGACAAGTCGGAGGACGAAATAAAAAGCCTTATGACAGATGAAACGTGGTTTACGGGGCAGGAAGCAGTAGACGCAGGATTTTGTACCGCCGTTATGTTCACGGAGGTAGAAACAGAGGTAGAGGACGCGGAAAAGGTAATTGTAAATTCTGTACCTATCAATTTAAGCGGATTCCACACCATACCAAAAGGATTATTAGGCTATGCCAATAGCCATAATAATAAAACCAATGCAAGAAACGATAAGGAGGAAAAGGAAATGGCATTGACATTGGAAGAGTTAAAAAGCAAGTACCCGGACGTAGCCAACGCCTATAAAAATGAGATTATGGCACAGGCAGGAGCGGGGACGGAAACAGGAACAAAAGAAGCGGTTGACGCAGAGAGGGCGAGGATAAAGGCGATTGATGAACTTACCTTGCCGGGTTACGAGGATTTAGCACAAAAGGCAAAGTATGAAGAGCCTGTAAGTGCCGAAGTGTTCGCTATGCAGATTGTGGCAGCACAGAAAAAGGCAGGGCAGACATTTTTAAATGACCGTGAGGAAGATGTTAAAGAATCCGGCGTAAAGGACGTAAACCCTATATCCAACAAAGGCGGGGCAGGAGAGGAAGAGGACCCTTACGGAAAAATCATTGACGAGATGTACCCGCAGACAAAATAACAGGAGGTAAAGGAAAATGGCAGCAGGAAAAGAATTATTAGGCAGTTATAGCCCTAAAATGGTACACGCCGGGGATTTTCCCGTTGTGACCGATTCGGGCACGGTAGCAGAGGACAACACAATTTTAGAACTCATGCCCGTGACATTGGGAACAGACGGCAAAATATACGCCGTGACAGCAGAAACCGTAGCAAATGTATACGCATTAGCAGCAGAAAACGCCGAAGCGGGGCAGGAGGTAGTATATTACCTCACAGGACAGTTTTTTGGGGATTCAATCGAAGTACCCGCAGGAACTACCGCAGCGGATTTTAAAGCACCGTTTAGAAAGTTGAATATCTTTTTAGTGGATACAGACAACGCAGCAGATACGGACAGTACAGACGATACAGACAACACACCGAGCGGAGATTAAAAGAAAAGGAGATAATAAATCATGGGAATTAGTATTTACGACCCTAGAACAATGGGGAAATTAGTAGAGCGTATGCCGAAAGTGCATACTTTTATCAAAGACACATTTTTTAGAAATGTGGAAACATTTGATACACAGAAAATTGACGTTGACTTTAAAAAGGGCAACCGTCAGTTAGCACCGTTTGTACATAAAAAGGTTGGAGGTGCTACAATCGAAAACGAGGGTTATCAGACCAATACTTACGAGCCACCGCTTGTAGCACCAAACAAGATTACAACGGTGGACGATATTTTAAAGCGTACACCCGGCGAAAGCCTGTATAACGGTAAATCCCCTAATCAGAGAGCCGTTGAGAAAATGCAGCGTGATTTTACAGAGTTGGACGAAATGATTACCCGCCGTGAAGAGTGGATGTGTTGTATGTCTTTGTTTACGGGTAAAATTCCAATTCTTGACAAAAACGGCAAGGCATTACAGGCGGAAATTGACTTTAATTTTACCAACAAAGAAACGCTTAAACCCGCCGACAGTTGGAAAACGAAGCAGGGCGGTAAATTAAAGCAGTTAAAGGCTTGGCGTAAGCAGGTGCAGAAAACAGGTTTTGTAAACTGTAATATCTGCATTATGGGAGATGAAGCGTTGGAAGCGTTTATTATGGACGAGGAAGTACAGAAAGTGCTTGATATTGAACGCTACGACCTTGCAGTAATCAAGCCGAGAGAGTTACCGAACGGCGTAACATATATCGGGACCATACAGGGCGAGGGAATGGATATTTATTCCTACAATGAATGGTATCTTGATAATTGGACGAACAAGGAAAAGCCGGAAAACAAGCCTTTAGTACCGACAAATGCGGTTGCCCTGTTATCAACCGAAGCCACTTATTCAATGTATTACGGAGCGGTAGGCATTGTGGACGAAGCAGGAAAAACGATTGCAGTAGTTGAGGGGTCGAGAATCCCGGAGCAGTGGGTAGAAAGACGCCCGGCAAGGAGATTTTTACAGTTGTCCTCTGCCCCTCTTTGCGTACCGCATGAGGTAGATTCTTGGTTTATTGCTACCGTCTGCTAAAGGCGGTGGCAGCCTATGAAAAATTTTAAAGAAATGCTTGATAAGGACTTGGATAGCACGTTTTACAATACAAAAGAATTTGCACAGGTAAAGAGAGTTAAGATTGACGGGGCCGTATTGGATATACCCGTTATTTTTGATTCAGAAGAAACAAAGGACCGTAACGGGTCAGACAATGCAGAGGGAATTTATGGTAAATACGTTGTTATCCGGGTCCGATTAAGTGACTTAGGGAAAGAGCCAAGACACGGTATGAGGTTGTGGGTAGGCAATGACCTTTTCGTAATATCGGACGTGGTAAACGAGTACAACGAGTTAATCATAACTTTAGAAAGGTTTGACGAGTAATGATTGAGGTATCAGAGCAGACCATAGACAGGCTACATACGATACTTGCAGGGGTTGAAAATGCAGACAAAAAGGTGTTAAAGCCTGCATTAACAAGGGGGTTAATGGCAGGAAAAACAGAATTTGGAAAGCAGATTCGGAAAACATACGAGATAACCCCTAGCGTATTCTCTGAATATGCAAAGATTGGATACAAGAATGTAAGCGTAGCAGGAGATAAAATTATAGGCAGTATAAAGTATGCAGGCGGTGTAATACCGTTGTATAAGTTTAGTGTTGCTCCAAAACTTCAAACTTACGGGAAAAAAGACAGAGCCGTGAGTGTATCCGTAAAAAAGAATACAGGAAAAACAGTTTTTGACAACGCCTTTATAGCAACAATGAAAAGCGACCATGTAGGAATCTTTGAGCGGAAAGGAACGTGGCGGAGAAGCACAAGAAGCACGGAGGAAAACAACAATACAGGAAACAACGAAAAAATAAAGGAGTTATTCGGGCCGTCCATACCGAGTATGGCAGGAGAAAAGGACATAATGCAGGCGGTAGAGGACAGAATAAACGAGGTTATAAATCAAAGGATAGACCACGAAATAAACAGGTTATTAAGCAATAGCGGAGGTTGATAATGACGGCATTAGACCTAATGGAATCGTTAAAGGCATATTGCGAAAAGAAAACGGAGGGTATGAGGTTAGTTGCAAGAGTGCCGGAAAATGGAACGGAAGAAGCAGAAAGACCACCGAGGGTTTTTATCGGCAATCTGCCCGACAAGGAAGCGGAGAAGAAAGAAGCACCATATATACTGCTAAAACTACTCACAAGAAAGACAGATGATGAAGAAAGTGTATGCAGGGTGCGTATTATTTGCGTGACGTTTTCGGAGGATAAGCAGGAGAACTACATACAATGCCTTAATCTGATTACAAAACTTGAAAATAGTTTATTGGAGGATGTTGTAGTAGACAAACGCTATTCCTGCCAAAAACCGATTGAAAGCATTATGTATGATGATGATTTGGAGGTATACCAGATAGGAGAAATAATGACCGTTTGGGAAATGCCAAAGACGGAAAGAAACGTAAGAAAGTATTTAGAGTAAAGGAGGGCAGCAGTATATGGCGAGAACAACGAAAACAGCCGAAAAGACGGTTAAAAACGAACAGGCGGTAAATTCCGCAACCAACGAGGAAAAACCGCAGGAAACGGCAAATACGGAAGCCACAGAGGGAAGATTTATTTATATCGGACCAACAACAAGCACCGGGTTAGTGGCGAACACAATTTTTACCGGGAGCAGGGAGAAAGTAGAAGCACACTTAAAGGACACCTTGGAGAAGATACCACAGGTTAGGTTGCTTATTGTATCAACAGAAAGCCTTGCAGAGTGCAAGGCAAAGGCAAAAAAGACGGGTACAATACTGAATAAGTATTATAATGACGTTTTGAGCCTATCAAGAAAAGGTTAGGAGGACTTGACAAATGAGCAATTATTTTCACGGAGCGAAAGCAAGTAAACAGGCTACAAGCGTATCAACGCCCGTAACGGCGGACAGCAGCATACACCTTATTATAGGAACTGCCCCGGCACATACAGTAAAAGGGAAAGTAAACGAGCCTGTATACGCTTCCTCATACGCCGAAGCGGTAGAAGCAATGGGGTATAGTGAGGAATGGAATAAATACGATATTTGCGAGGAAATTTACGCAACTTTCAAACTGTATCAGAGCGGACCGATTGTAATTGTAAACGTGCTTGACCCAAAGAAACACCTTGCAGGGGAAACCACGGAGGATATGCAGTTGGCGGGCGGTGTACTTGATTTACCGCTTGAAGTGTTGGAGGATACGGTAAGGGTAAAAGGATATGACGGAGAAGCCTTAACAGAGGAATACACAAGGGGTACAGATTACGACCTACTGTATACGGACGGAGTTTTGAGGTTGGAGCGTATCGCAGGCGGTAAGATTACGTCAGACACGGCGACCATTAACGTAAAGTACAATGCGGTAGACCCGGGCAAGGTTACAAAGGCGGATATTATCGGTGGGTATGATGTAAACACAAAAAAATCAAGTGGTTTTGAGTTGGTAGATTCGGTTTTTCCAAAATTCCGGGTTATCCCTACGTTGTTCCTTGCACCGAACTTTTCACACGATAGCGAGGTAGCAGCGGTAATGGCAGCCAAGGCGGAGAACATTAACGGGTTGTTCACAGGAAAGGCGCTTATTGACGTTGACGCGACAGAAGCGACCACATACACGGAAGCGGTAGAGTGGAAAAACAAGAAGAATATCACGCAGCCGTCACAGTTGCTTATGTGGCCCAAGTACACGCTTGGAGGAAAGATTTACCACGCTTCCGTACACCAAGCCGGACTTATGGCGAAAACGGATGCTATGGAGGATTTGGGCGGTGGTACACCTTGCGAATCAGCAAGCAACAAGACATTGCAGATTGACGGTGCAGTATTGGCGGACGGTACGGAGGTATTGTTAGACCTTACAAAAGCAAATTACCTTAACGCAAACGGAATCATTACGGCACTTAACTTTATCGGCGGTTTTGTGTCGTGGGGTAATGAAACTGCCTGCTATCCGGCAAATACAGATGTTACGGATTATTTCTATTGCGTTAGCCGTATGTTTGGTTGGGTAGGCAATTCGGTTATTTTGTCCGTATGGAGCAAAGTTGACCGCAAATTAAACAGGCGATTGATTGAATCCGTGGTAGACAGTCTTAATTTATGGCTTAACGGACTTATGGCGGAGGGCAAGATTTTAGGCGGTCGTATTGAGTTTTTAGAAGAGGAAAACAACGATACGGATTTAATGGCAGGCAAAGCGAAATTCCATATTTACCTTACCCCGCCTAGTCCTGCAAAGGAACTTGATTTTGTATTAGAGTATGACGTGAGTTATCTCGAAAACTTATTTGCAGCATAAGGAGGTAAAAACAAATGCCAAAGATTGATGAAACAGTTATAGGGTTTGCGGTTTACGAGGACGCAACGGAGTACATGGGATTATCGGAAGTGACGTTGCCGGAAATCTCAAATATTGCGGAGGAAATAAGCGGGGCCGGTATCGGAGGTAAGATTGAATCCGTTATTTTGGGAGCAGTTGAAGCAATGACCCTTACCCTTAATTTCAGAACAGTTACAAAAAATGCTATAAAGTTGCACGAGCCTAGACAACACAATATTGATTTAAGGGCAGCACAACAGCAGAAAGACACCGTAAAAGGTGTTACGGAGGTTGTAAAGGTTAAACACGTTTTGGTTGTGACACCTAAGAAACTAAACCCCGGAAAGGTGGCTACCGCAAGTGCAGCGGAAGTAAGCGGAGAGTATGCGGTATCGTATTATGCTACATACATTGACGGAAAGAAGATGTTGGAAATCGACCCGTTGAATTATATTTACTATGTCAACGGCAAGGATTACTTGGCAGATGTGAGAAAAGCACTTGGAAAATAGCACGGAAAACCGTGCTATTTTCCTGCCTAAAATTTGAATGTGGAGGATAAGGAAATGGAAGATGTTAAAAAAACAGAGGAAACCAAGCAGACAGAGGTAGCAGTAGCAGAGAAGCAGGAAACCAAGCCGGAAGTTGTGACCGATTCGGACACGCCAATAGGCNGATANAAGCATATTTTCGAGANACCNTATACATACGAAGATAAGGNTTACAAGGAACTTGTTTTTGACTTNNAAAANTTAAAAGGTACGGACCTTGTGGCGATTGAAAACGAAATGGCAGCGGTCGGGGAGTATGCTTTATCCCCGGAAATCTCTACATCATTCCTTTACCGATTGGCAGCAAGGGCAGCAGGCGTAGGAAGTGACGTTATAGAAAATTTGCCTATTAGGGATTTTGGAAAAATCAAGAATAAGAGCAGGGATTTTTTAATAAGCACGGGATTCTAAAACAGAATCCTATCAAATGGTTTAAGAAAAACAGTTTACTACTTTCGCAAAAGACATATACGGGGTTGGAATTTTGGTTAAATCAGACAATGCTGGCCCTTAATTCTTGGATTGCGGAGTATAACGAGATTGTAGAGGAAAGCAAAAAATAGTGAAAGCCGANAAAAGATGTNNTATGNTGTTNTCATAAAACAATAAAGGAGGTTTTTGCTATGGGAGAACAGAAAAACGAACATATTTTTGGGAGGGGGAATAAACCCCTCTTGGAAATATGGAAAGAAGCGTGGGGGCAGGAAGTACACGAAACGGAGTATGCAAAAAGCCGTATAAAGTCCGCAAAATCGGCTAAAATGACACCGATTAAGATTGACAAAGAGGATTACTACGGATATTTCCAAGGAAGTCATGGGAGATATGAAACCTTTTTGGATAATTGCCCTTGCGGGGATTTTATCAGAAACAGGCTACCTTGTAAGCATATATATAGGCTTGCTATTGAACTTGGATTGATGAATGAGGACGTAAAAGCGGACAAAAACGCAATACCAACACCAAAAGCGGAAAGAAAGACATTAGACGAACAGATAGACGTGGTAGAAAGTCTTTCAGAGGAAGCACAACAAAGACTTTTAGGTATCGCAGCATCCGTAAATTCAAACAATCCGACATATCCGACAGGGATTGACGAAGCAATAACGGAGTTAATGGAAGCAGGCGTAATTGTGGACGCTGCACCGGAAGAGCATAAAATAAAATTCGGGAGTAAAGCAGAAATTGTTGATTTACTGCAAAGCGAAAATATAGAATTTAGGAAGCAGGACAAGGTAGGTATTCTTAGGGAAATTTGCATAGAACGGATACCGCAAAAGGCTAAAGAAGTGTTTGGGGAAATTATTAGCGTGAGCATACCAACGGAGTACAGCCCGCAGCAGATACATTTTTACTTACACAGAAAGTACGATTACGAGTATTTCTATGATGAAAATATGGTAGAGCAAAAGGTTAAATTGACCGACAAGGAACTACCGATAGACGCAATCACAGACCAGTTAATAAAACGTGGGTATTACACAAAAAAATAGCAGTACGAAAGTACAGAGAAGCGATAAAAGCACTTGCAGAAATGTAGGTGCTTTTATTGTGCAGGAAAGGAGGTAAAAAGTGGCGGGAAAATCGTTTGAACTTTTATTTCAATTATCGGCAAAATTAGGACCGAACTTTTCGCAATCATTTAAAAACGCCTCAAAGACAATGCAGACCTTACAGGGGAATATACAGGGTACTAATGCAAAGATAAAGGATGTTTCAGCATATCAGAAGCAGCAGACGGCGGTAGAGAAGAGCAGAAACAGAGTAAACGAGTTGCAGGCGGAGCATAATAAATTAAAGGCAGAAATAGAGAAAACCGGGGAAGCGACACCAAAACTCACGAAGCAGTTAGAAAAGAACGAAAAGGAACTGTTAAAAGCAAAGGAAGCAGCCGAGAAAGAAGAAAACAAGTTAGAGGAACTGAAAACCACGCTAAAGGAAGCGGGGGTAAATACTGATAATCTTAGCAAGGATACGGAGGAATTAAGAAAAGAGTATGAGAAGTTAGCACAGACACAGGAAAATGTACAAAAGATTACAGAGAAGCAGNCACAAANNAAAGNAGCGATAGCCAAGCACAANGNCGCANTTGCTAGGANTGACCGCAACCGTTACGGCNGCAGGCGTAGTAATGAAAAAGGCTATGGATTCAACGGCGGAGTATGCGGACGAAATAGACAAAACGAGTATAAGGACCGGAATATCAAGAAAATCATTGCAGGAGTTGCAATACGCAGTATCGCAATGCGGAGGAAATTTTGAGAGTATACAAAAGGCGGTTGTTAATACAAATAAGCAGATGTTGAAAGTGTCACAGGGAAATAAGACAGCCTGCAAAGCGTATGAGGAATTGGGCGTAAGCGTGTTGGATGCAAACGGAAATATGAGGGATTCCGAAGTTGTATTTTATGAAACGGTAAACGCACTTTCAAAGATAGAAAATCAATCCGAGCGAAACGCCCGAGGGTTACAGATATTTGGAAAATCATATGCAGACCTAGCACCTTTGATAGATGCGGGGGAGGGAGCGTTACAGGAATACGCAGACGAAGCAAACAGATTAGGTATGGTACTGTCAGATGAAGCGATAGCAGCAAATGTAGCATACACGGACAGTATGGATACAATGAATAGAACGATAGCAGGGTTAAAACAAAGACTTGCTACTATGCTTATGCCGATTGTGACAAAGGCAGCAGGAACGATTACGGAACTTACGGCTAAAGTATCAGAGTTTGTAGAAAAGAATCCGAAAGTAATTAGCACGATTGCCAAGGTGGCAGCCGGACTTGTCGGATTGAAAGCGGGCGGATTGGTAGCCAAACTTGGTTTTTTACATATAAAGGGAGGTATTCTGTCCGTTCAAAAGGCTTTCACAATGATTAAAGGCTTGGGCGTAACAAAATGGCTAGGAAGCCTTAGTGGAGGATTCGGGGGCGTACTTACTAAAATAATGCCGTTGGTCGGCGTAATAGCAGCGGTAGGCGGTGCTATTTATTATGTATCCACTCATTTAGAAGAAGTAAGGGGATTTATACAAAAGACCTTTGGAGATGAGGGGTTAGCTGTCTTTGATAAACTATGGGAAATTATTTCACAAGTAGGAACGGCGATAAAGGACGCATTTTTTACAAGCGGTACAGGAGTGCTTGACACTCTGAAAGAAATATTACCAACAATCGTAAACACACTAAAGACAGGACTATTAAGCATATTGCCTTTAATAGTAAATCTAATAACGCAGATTGTACCGTTGATAGGGCAACTTATTACGGCTATCCTGCCTGTTTTGGGCGAGTTGATAGGTGCGGTTTTGGTAATTCTTGCGGAACTCATAGCGGACGTATTGCCTGTTATAATTCAACTAATAACTGCAATATTACCGTTGGCAACACAGATAATACAGGGAATTTTACCGATTTTGATAAATTTGGTTAATACTTTAGTACCTGTATTGATACAGATTATACAAGCGATATTACCTGTAATAATTAAACTGATACAGGCATTATTACCAATTATTACACAGATAATACAGGCGGTTTTACCCGTATTGATTCAGTTGGTAAATACAATTTTGCCGTTGCTTTCGAAAATCATACAGGCTATTTTGCCTGTAATAATCCAATTAGTGCAGACAATCTTACCGCTGATAATGCAGATTGTGGATACGATTTTGCCAATATTTATAAATCTGCTTAATGCAATAGTACCGATTTTTACGGAGATAATACAGGCTATCTTACCCGTGATTATTCAGTTGGTACAGACGATTTTGCCGTTAATACAGATGATTGTAGATACGGTTTTACCTGTATTTATAAGCCTGCTTAACGTGATAGTACCGATTTTCCAAAATATCATACAAGCTATTTTGCCTGTATTTCAAGCACTATTACAAGCGATTATACCAATCGTTCAGTTGTTGGCGGAGGTATTCGGAAATGTGCTTGGGTCGGCTTTACAATCAATAATGGGAATCGTAAATAGCGTTATGCAGATATTCCAAGGATTGATTGACTTTATAACAGGAGTATTTACCGGGAATTGGTCGCAGGCTTGGGAGGGCGTGAAGAGTATCTTTAGCGGAGTGTTTAGCGGACTTGGCGAGATATTCAAAGCACCATTTAGAGCGATTGTATCGGTTATCAACACCGTAATAGGTGGACTTAACAAGTTAAAAGTACCCGATTGGGTCCCGGGAATCGGAGGGAAAGGCATTAACATACCGCTTATCCCGGAATTTGCAAAAGGTACAAACTATACGCCGGACACGTTTATAGCAGGAGAACAGGGACCGGAGTTAATCACAGGTGCAGCAGGGCGGAAAGTATTTACCGCAGCACAGACAGGACAGATTTTTGATAATATGTCACAAGCCGGAGGAACGGCTAACAATGTATCCGCAGGAATGAGCGGAGCAGGCACAATAACAATTCACGTTACCAATTCCCCGAGCGTGACGGTAAACGGAAACGGAGGGGAAACAGCAAACATTAAGGCACAGTTGGAGCAGTATGACGAAGCATTTTTGGAAAAGTTACGAGCAATCATTATAACAATTCTGAAAGAACAGAAAGAACAGGAGGGCAGGGTAGTTTATGCTTAACACCTATACGACAATATCGGGGGATACATGGGATAAGGTGGCTTTTAAAACCTATGGAAACGAAATGTATATGGATACTCTGATAAAGGCGAATTTGGAGCATAAAGATACCTTTATTTTTCCGGCGGGGGTTGTTTTGACCCTGCCGGAAATTGAATTGGAGGTATCGGAATCCTTGCCACCGTGGAAGCAGGGAGGGATAACAGTAAATGAGTGATAGGACGTTGGCAAGACGGACGGCGGTAAAACTCTATTTTAAGGGTGCGGACATATCCAAGGATTTATCTAAATATCTGTTATCCCTGTCTTTCACGGACAAGGAAGAGGACGAAACGGACGATATTAGCATATCGCTTGACGATAGAGAGGGAAAATGGATTAAGGATTGGCTAAACACAAATAAGACGGCAAAAACAAAGACGGAAACGGTCACAACCAAAGGAGCGGTAAAGGTTGGAAATATCGTACAGTTTAAAGGCGGACCGGTTTATATATCATCATCAGCAGCAGAGCCGACAGTAACGAGGGGGGCGAGTAAATGCAAATGCACTATTGCAAACTCAAACGCACACCCATACCACTTAATATCACAAGACGGAAAAAAGGTTTATGGTTGGGTCAATGCTTCAGATGTGGAGGGCGAAACGGTAACAACAAAGAAAGTCACCAAAACGCAGGATAAAAGAGCCTTTAAGGGTACGGAAATACACGCATTAGTAATACAGAAAAACCCGAGGACAGACGGAAAAGACAAGGTTTTAGATTGCGGGGTATTCGAGATTGACAGCGTGAGTTATGCGGGGCCGCCACAGAAATTAACCATAAAAGCAACGTCAATACCTTATAAAGCGGAATTAAGGCAGACGAAGCGTAGCAGGGTGTGGGAAAACACAACGCTAAAGAATATGGCAGGGAAGATAGCGAAACGCAGCAAAATGAAACTTATGTATCTTTCAGAAAGCAACCCGGTATATAAGCGAAAAGAGCAAATAAATATGACGGATATTGCATTTTTGAAAAAGATGTGCAAGAAAGCGGGCATATCATTAAAGGTTACATCAAAGACAATCGTATTATTTGACGCTGCCACATACGAAAAAAAGCCGGAGGTAAAAAAGATTAAGGCAGGAAAGGGAAACATACTTAGTTACAGTTTTTCTACAAAGACGGCAGATACCGCCTATTCGTCCTGCCACGTTATCTATACAGACCCGAACACAAAGGAAACAATAGAAGCAACATACACGCCGGAGAACGCCAATTCAGACGGTCAGACATTGGAGGTAAAACAAAAGGTATCAAGCGTAGCGGAAGCAAAAGAGTTAGCGAGGAAATCCCTTAGAGCCAAAAACAAGGGGGAAACAACGGCGGAATTTACGCTTGTGGGAGATGTGGATTATGTGGCAGGAATCACGGTTAGGGTGTACGGATACGGAGAGTTTAACGGTAAGTACATAGTGGAGCAGGCTAACCACAGTATTACAGGCGGATACAAGGTGCAGATTAAGTTACGCAGTTGTTTGGAGGGATATTGATTGAATAATAACGACATACAGGAATTAAAGGATATGGTAAGGGTCGGGGTCGTAAGTAAGGTAAATCCCGGAAATATGACAGCGAGGATAAAGATACAAGACCAAGGGATAGTTACGGGGGATTTGAAGATAGTACAGAATCAACCGACCGCAGAAATAGAGATTGTAAGCGGTAATTGTCCGGCAGTTTGCAAGGTAAAGATTAAGCCGTGGATACCAAAGGTAGGGCAATGGGTACTCTGCATATTCAAGCCGGACGGAGAGGGCGACGGTTTTATTATAGGAGGTATCTAATGGCACAGATTGGAACGCTTGGGGATATTGTGTTTACAGTATCCGCAAACACGGTAAAGACCTTTGACGGTTTAAAAATAGACAGCAAGACGAATTATGCAAAGCATACAAGGCACAACAAAAAGCCTTTGTTGGAGTTTCAGTACAACGACACGGACACGGCAAGCCTAACTATTTATATGTCTGCATTTCTTGGGGTCAATCCGCTAAGTATGCAGGAAAAAATAGACAAGTACCGTAAAAAGGGAAAAATCCTTACATTGGTTATCGGAGGGAAGAAATACGGAACAAAATGGGTTATTGCTTCCCATTCAAAAGATTTTGAAAAATTCGACAATCAAGGGAATCTGTTTATAGCAAAAAGCACGTTATCACTTACGGAGTATGCGGAGAGGTAGAATATGAGTTATAAGATTGACACAACGCAAACACAGGAATTTGACCTAAAGCCTGCCACGGTATACGAGGAAGTTATACAAAATCTTTGGTTTTTGTATTCATCAATCGAGTATGACATACCACTTGACAGGGCATTAGGATTAAACGCCACATACATAGACAAGCCGATAGAAACGGCAAAGGCTTTAATCACAACGGATATTTACGACAAGACGGAGGAATACGAGCCGAGGGCGGAGATAATCAACATTGATTTTTCCGTGGACTATGAAAAGGGCGTAATAAAGCCAATAGTGGAGGTAGAAGTAAATGGAGAATACGACAGCGAGGAATATACCGAGTAATTTACCCGAGGTAGAATTTGTAGACGTAAACACGGAAAGGTTGGTAAATAAACTTATTGCAGGGTATGAAGAAATAACGGGCAGGACGCTTTACCCGGCGGACCCCGTAAGAGCGTTTATATTATGGCTTGCGGACGTGATAGTACAGGAAAGGGTACTAATCAATGAATCGGCAAAGCAGAATTTACCGAGATATGCCGTAGGTGCTAACTTGGATTCCCTTAGTGAGATTTTCCACAATACATACAGGTTAGCACCTACGGTAGCAAGCACAACGCTTAGATTTTACATAACCACGACATTAGATAAGGATTATGTTATTACGGACGAGTTGGAGGTTACGGTAGACGGCAATATAAATTTTGCCACAACCGGGTATCTGATTTTTAAGGCGGGGGAAAATTACGCAGAGGTTGGGGCGGTATGCCAAACGCCCGGAACGGCAGGAAATGGGTTTGCACCCGGACAGGTAAGCAAGTTGGTATCAGACGAATTTTTATATTTTGCGGAAGTGGCTAACACGACAGAAACAGCAGGAGGAAGCGAAGAGGAAAGCGACACCGCTTTATATAACCGTATGAGGGAAAGCGAGGAATCAAGAACGACAGCCGGACCCCGTGGGAGTTATGCGTATCACGCCAAGTCGGTTTCCTCACAGATTAGTGACGTATCGGCGGAAAGTCCGACACCCGGAGTTGCAGACATAAGAATAATGTTATATGGCGGAGAACTGCCAACGCAGGAATTGATAGACAGGGTACAGGAGTATTTGAGTGCAGACGATATTAGACCAATGACGGATACAGTAATTGTAGCAGCACCGACAACGGTAGAATTTGACATAAACGCAACTTATTATATTTCAAGAGATAAGGCAGCAAGTACCAACGAAATCAAGCAGGCGGTGGAGTTGGCGGTAGAGAATTACATTTTATGGCAGACCTCAAAAATGGGGCGGGATATTAACCCGTCCTATTTTAATGCTATGCTTATGGAATCGGGCATAAAAAGGGTGGATATTACCGCCCCTGCATTTACGGAGATTGCCAAAGGAAGCGTTGCGGTTGTGAAAAACTGCAATATGACCTTTGGAGGTGTGGAAGATGAATAACATTAAAAATACCGATTTTTTAACCACGTTTCCGCCTGCATTAAAGCAAGATGAAAAAATGGTTGCCTTGGGCCGCCTTGTTGCGGACGAACTGCATATAACCGCAGAGGAAACAAAGAAAAATATAATCTATGCAAATATCAATGAGTTATCCGAAACGTGGCTTGATACCTTGGCATACGATTTACACGTTGATTGGTACGACTACGATTACCCGATAGAAGCGAAAAGGGCGATTATCCGGGACAGCGTAAGGGTACATCAGAAATTAGGAACAAAGGCAGCGGTAGAAATGGCATTGGGCGGGATACACCCATTAAGCGAGATAGAGGAATGGTTTGATTACAACGGTACGCCTTTTCATTTCCGCATTGTGCTTGATACGACAAATTCACGGGTAGAAGCCGACTACGAGGAAATCGTAAAGACAGTAAACATATATAAGCGACTAACCGCCCACTTGGACGGCTTGTATTATCAATGTTCTATGTGTGTGGTAGTGATACCGCAAACAGAGTATTTTTTATTTTCTACGCCAATGACAGGACAGTTAAAGGCAGGCACAGAGCCATATAGAAATACGGTCGGAGTGGTGGAAAACGCCGTTATCAACATAAATACGCAGGCAGCGGGATATATAGCGGAATCGGTGCGGACCGGCACGAAGCCGTACAGAAATATCACGCTTGCAAAGCAGGATAGCGAGATTGTGACCGATTCGGACACGCAGGGGTACGGATATACAAGCAATCAGACAGGAAAAACAAAGGCAGGCACAGAGCCGTACATAAGTACCGTGGGCGGTGCAGGAAGTAAAGAAGTAAAAGCCACGGCAGCAGGGCAAGGGTATATATTCGATTCAGATATTGCAGGAACGAAGCCGGACAGAAGTATTATTTTTGAATCCGCAGGAACGGCAGCAGTAGGAGAAACAGATACCGAAGCCTATTTATTTGAAAATGCCCTTATAGGAACAACCCCGAGAAGAAATGTTGTATTTGCACAGGAAAACGCAGAAACGGTAGCAGATACCGAAACAGAGCAGCACCAATACACCGCAGATATGACAGGACAGACAAGAGCAGGCACAGAGCCATATACAAGCACAAGTTGGGGGGAATCCGAAAAGGGCATGAAAACAACGGCAGAATCCGACAGTTACCAATACGAGGTTAAGCGTTGCGGTAGCAATCGGTTATAAGCAAATAAAAGTAAAGGAGAAAAAAGAAATGCTTACGGAAAGAGCCTTTGAGAGTTTCAAGAAATTAATTGAAACAAACATTGCTTACGCCAAGGTCGAGTACGGCGGTACGCTGCATAAGGCAAAGATTGAGAGCCGGGAACGTCTGAAAGACGGCAGGGTAGCGTTAAGTATTTCCATAACCCCGGAAGTGTCGGGGTCCACAACGATTACGAAAATACAGTTGTATGATATTTCTAATCAGTTGTGGGCGGAAAAGACCGAAGCAATCAAATTAAAGGGCGTACAACAGGGCGTGTTGTATCGTTTCAGTTTCAATTTTAAGGAGGAATAGCAGACAATGGGATTATTTAAGATTTGGAAAGACCATGTAACGCAGTATTCCAACCGTTATAAGGAAGTGCAGAACGCAGACGGGAGCATTACCCACGAAGCCGTAGAGGGCGAGGTAATACAGGAGGGTACACCGCAGAATGCAAAGAATTTTAACGACTTGGAAGAAAGGGTATTGGCGAGCGGAGAGGTTGCCGGATTGGCTTTATTAAAGGTCAATATGGCAGAGCAGCGTATCAAGGGATTACAGGGCGAAGTAGTAACCGCAACCCTTACAAACACAAAAGAATATCCGTTTAACAACTCAAAAGCCACGCTTGCACTTGAAACGCCTAGAGGTAATTTAGACTATACCGTTACGGTTGAAGCGGTGGCGGTAGGTGCAGGCGGAGTAGGGGAAGTATTGATAACAGATAAGCAGTTAAACGGATTTAAGATTGAGTACACTGGGACCGCAAAAAAGGTATCCGTAAAATGCACAGTACAGGGAGGATACGCATAAATGGCAAACATAATTATCAAGAAAGATGAAAGGAAAGAACAGACGGCAGCAGTATTAAACGCTTACGGCGTAGGCGGTGGCAGGGCAACCGCAGCACAAAGGGAAGCAGCAGAACATATAGCCGTTAGGTCGCAGGAAGCATACAGACAAATAAAAAGAATGGGAGGTAGCAGATAATGGCGACAGCAAAGATTATTGTAGTAGAAAAAAACGAGGGTACGAAAATCCCTTATGAGGTATCCGGCACTAAGATTATCTTTGGAGAAGATGAACTTATGGTAAATTGCAAGAGCCGGGAGCGTGACGAAGAGGTAACGGTTGATATTTGCAAGGACACTATGGACGGATTGACCGTTGGAGTTAATACCGAAGCAAGGGAGTATGTGGCACAAATTACAATCCCTGCAAGACGGTACGAAGAGGTAGACACAGGGGAAACGGACGAGAACGGAAAGCCGATTATGAGCCGTGAGCCGTTACCGTTTGACATGAAAAAATGCACATTGACGTTATGGGCGTTAAATCTAATCTAAGGAGGATAATTTAAAATGGCAAATTTTGACGATTTACAGGGTGCAGTAGCACAGTTTGGGGCAGGCAATGTAGTAATGTATGATGATACAGGTATGCCGTCAATCATGGTAGCCGTGCCGAAGATGAAGTATTCAGACATTATCACAGGAGGTACGGAAGAGGTTTTGCCGTTCTTTATCGTAGACGGAGAGGAAAAGAATACAATCTATGTATCGAAATTCCTTAATATCGTGGAGAATGAGCGGGCGTATTCGCTTGGCATGAAGTTGCCGAAAAACTATATCACTTTCGACCAAGCGGTAGCAGCCTGTAAGAAAAAGGGCAACGGTTGGCACTTGAATCAAACAGGGATTTTTGCGGTGCTTAACCTGTTATCGCAGAAAATGGGGACCGTACCGCACGGCAATACCAATTATGGCAAGGATTACTACCACGCCTACGAGCATGGAATACAGCCACAGGGGGAAGCGAACAGGACACTTACCGGGAGTGGTGCGCCTACTTGGTATCACAACCACGATACATCAGGAATTGCGGACATCAACGGCAACCTTTGGGAGTGGACCGGTGGATTAAGGCTTAACAATGGAGAAATTCAGATTATCCCTTATGGTAACTGCATGAAAATTGATTGCGATATGTCCGCACAAAGCACACTTTGGAAAGCAATCAAGCCGGACGGCACTTTAGTAGAGCCGGGAACGAGTGGCACGTTAAAGGTAAACGGAATGAAGATTAGCACAACGGCAGGAACAACAACGGCAAGCGGAGCATTTAAGAGCATTACGGCAGACACGGGGGTAACAATACCTAAATTACTGATTGCCCTTGGCTTATTCCCGGATAGCGGAATTACAACATACGGCAATGACCATTTTTACAATGACCCGGCAGGGGAAAGGTTGCCTATCCGTGGGTCGAGTTACTTCAGCACTTCCGATTCGGGGCCGTCCGCTATCCACTTGTTTCACGTCCGCTCCCATTCCTACGTCATCGTTGGTTTCCGCTCCGCTTTTTGCGAACTGCAAACTGATAACTGATAAACTGACAGGGTGTGCGATAGCACACCCTTTATTTTAAAATCCAATCAGTAAGGCAGGGGATAACGTGGAAGAGGTACAGGGAAAGCAGGAAGCACAGGAAATTAAAGCAAACGGCAACGATATTTTCAAAATCAAGGAAAAGATTTACGAAATGATATTGTACGGAAATCCTCGGTTAAAGGACTTTCCAAAAACGGAGAGATACATACTTGCAGGAGATATAAGAAAGACAATGTACGGTATGTTGGAATTGGCGGTAAGGCTTGAAAAGAAATACCACAAGAAAACCACCTTGCAGGATTTGGATATTGAGGTTGATGTATTAAGAAATCTGCTAAGACTTGCCAAAGACCCAGACCTATACCCAAAACAAAAGCCTTGTTTAGATTTTCATACTTGGGAAGTATGGATAAGAAAGGTAGACGAAATCGGTCGTATGATAGGTGGGTATATGGCTTGGGTCAACGGCAGGGAAAAGTAGAAAATAAGAATACATTGGGAAATAGCCACATAGTNACGGTGGTTGCCTATCCGTGGGTCGAGTTACAACAACACTTCCAATTCGGGGCCGTCCGCTATCAACTTGAATAACGTCCGCTCCAATTCCAACGACAACATTGGTTTCCGCTCCGCTCTACCCCTATGTCAAGAAGCCTTACGGTTACGACCGTAAGGACAGTACAAAAAGGGTTAAAGGGGTTATTTTCCATTCCCGGAGAATCCGGGAAAAAGATTGTATTGCCGTAACGACAGTTAGTAAGCGAAAAGCCGAAAAGATATATATTTGTCACGTCCGAAAGGGTCAAAAACTTAGTAGGTTTGTACGGCACTTTTGAAATGAGGTAACAGTAAATGAAAAGCATAAAGCATATTTACGAGAAAATATACGATTTTGAAAATCTGCATAAGGCTTGGGAGGAAGCGAGAAAAGGAAAGCGATACCGTGATGATGTATTGATTTTCAACCGCAACTATGAAGAGCGTTTAATAGATATTCAAAACAAATTGATTTATGGAACATATGAAGTAGGGAAGTATCACGCCTTTTATGTTTACGAGCCAAAGAAAAGGCTTATTATGTCGCTACCGTTTGAGGACAGAATAGTACAATGGGCGATATATCGGCAGTTATTTCCTTTATACGAAAACTCTTTTATTTATGATTCCTACGCTTGCAGGAAGAATAAGGGAACACACAAGGCAGCCGACAGATTAGAGTATTGGTTACGGCAGACGGAAAGAAAGCCGGGGCGTTACTATTATCTGAAAATGGATATATCAAAGTATTTTTACAGGGTAGACCATGATATTTTATTGAAGATTTTAGGACGCCGGATAAAAGATAAACGCCTGCTTGACCTTTTGGAGAAAATCATAAATTGCAATGATACAAAATTTGGGTTGCCAATGGGAAAAGAGCCGGACGAGGTAGAAGTAGGGGACCGGCTAAGTGATAAAGGTATGCCGATAGGCAACCTTACTTCTCAAATGTTTGCAAATATCTATCTTAACGAGGTAGACCAATACGCAAAACACGAGTTGGGATTGCATTACTACATACGATACATGGACGACATTATTATATTGCACCATGATAAAAAGTATTTGGCAGAGGTAAAGGAACTGCTACGGATTTTCTTAGATGAAAACCTACGCCTAAACCTAAACAAGAAAACTGCTATACGCCCTTGCAGTATGGGCGTGGATTTTGTGGGTTACAGGATATGGGCCACGCACCGCAGGCTAAAGAAGAAAACGGCGGTAAAAATCAAGCGGAATCTGAAAAAGCAGATTGAGAGGGTAAGGGCAGGGGAAGAAAGCAAGGAAAGGTTAGACCGTTCCGTAGCATCATACCGTGGAATTTTATCACATTTCAACAGTTACGGATTACGGCAGAGCCTTAACCAATTATTTATCAGAAAGGAATAATGCAGATGTATATTGATGGTACAACAATTATAACCATTGCAAGCGTTTTAGGGGCATTATCCGCAATAGGTGCGGTTGCCTATAAGGCTATCAAGTGGTTTCAGCAGCAGGAAAAGCAGACAAAGGATATTGAAGAGTTGAGGAAGCAGGAAAAGGAAGATATTAAAAAAATTGAAGATGAATTATGCTTACTCACATACGCTATTCTTGCCTGCTTAAAAGGATTGAAAGAGCAGGGGTGCAACGGACCCGTGACGGAAGCAATCGGGAAAGTGGAAAAGCACATAAACCAAAAAGCACACGAGCAGGATTAGGGGGAAAAATATGAAATATCTGTTATGCGGAATCCTTGGTATAGTCCTTGGATTCTTTGTATTTTATCTGTTATTTAGGATTGCCAACAAAAACAGGCTATATAAGAAGTTAAAGGCGGATGGGAAAAAGAANANACCTAAACCAAACTTTACAAANGTNGTTTTAGTGGCAGTCCTTTTTACTTACTTTATAGGTTTGTATATCGGTATCAAAGTAACACTTGCAGACAATTCACAATTTGGGGTACTTGCCACATACATAGCCACACCGACAACTACGGTAATTGCCTTGTATTGTTGGAAAGCAAAGGCGGAAAACTTGGTTAAAATCAAGCAGGGATACCCGGAGGAAACAAAGGATATACCTATTGATTTAAACAATATAAACATTTAAGGAGGTAATGNCATATGGCAAAAAAAGTATTTTTAGGAGTAGGACACGGAGGAAGTGACCCCGGAGCGGTAGGATACATCAAGGAAGCAGACGTAAACCTTACTATGGCGTTGGCTTGCCGGGATTACTTGCAGGCAAACGGGGTAGAAGTGCGTATGAGTAGGACAAAAGACGAAAACGACCCATTGACCGAGGAAATCAAAGAATGTAACGCATTTAACCCGGATTTGGCGGTTGACATCCACAATAACGCAGGGGGCGGGGACGGATTCGAGGTATACCATTACCACAAGGGCGGTACGTCAAAAACGCTTGCAGCAAACATAGAAGCGGAGGTAAAGGCAATCGGACAGAATAGCAGGGGGTTAAAAACCCGCCTTAATTCGTCCGGGTCGGATTACTACGGTTTTATACGTTGTATCAATGCACCGTCTATTATTTGCGAGGGCGTGTTTGTAGATAATAAGGCGGACGCAGCACAGGCGGATACCGCAGCAGAGCAAAAAGCCTTTGGAGTTGCATATGCAAAAGGAATCTTAAAAACCTTGGGTGTGACGGATAAGGGCGGAAACAATGCAGGAGGAAGCAAGCCGGGCAACAATGCAGGCGGTGGCACTTCCGGCACAGGGAAAATAAAGAAAGATGATATTGTGACATTCACAGGCGGACCGGTGTATAAGTCCTCTACGGAAGCAAAAGCGACCACAGAGAAAAATACAACGAGCAGATGTAAGGTAACGGCAATCAATGAAAAAGGCACACACCCTTATCATTGCGTTTCAGAGGACGGTAAGGGCGTTTACGGTTGGGTTGACAAGGCAGACGTAAAGAAATAGGAGGTACAGTATGGCAGTTACGGCAGCACAGATTAAAAAGGTTGTTAAAGTCGCAAGCGGTATTATCTATTCGCAGGAGGGAAACTACGGTAGCGTAAACAAAAACGACAACAAGCACGGTATGAGTATAGGAAAATGCCAATGGAACGCATATTGGGGCCGTGCATTACCGCTTTTACAGACAATCGTAAACAAAGACAACGAACAGGCTAAAAAGATATTAGGGGAAACTCTGTATAATGAGATTGCCGGAAGTAGTGCGGGTGCATGGAACAAGCAGGAGAGGGCAGCGACCGAAGAGGAAGCAAAGGCAATCTCAAAACTTCTTAACACACCGCAGGGGAAAGAAGCACAGGACGATTTGGCGGACACGGATATTACAGCCTATGTAAAGAACGGAGTTAAAACCGGGGTTGTTTCATTGAAAGCACTTGCTTATTATGCAGACTTGGAAAACCAAGGGGGAAGCAGTACGAGTAAAAAGATTGCCACGACCGCAGGAAATGACCTTGGAGGGGTCGAAAAGGTAGGACTTGAAGAAATACACGCATACGCCTTAAAAGATAGCGTAATGGGGAAATATGCAAGCCGTAGGGGCAAAGTGTACGAAGCGGTAAAGGCAAGCAATTTAACGGACGTATCAGCAGGGAAGCAGGATACGCCGGAAAAGGCAAAACCGACCACGCAGAATACGCCCACAACCACGCAGAACGACCCTAAGAGCGTTTCAAAAGGCGATATTGTAACATTCACAGGCGGAGGGGTTTATAAGTCCTCTACGGCGGAGTCAGCAGCAAGGCAAAAAGACGAGGTAAGCAGGTGCAGGGTAACGGCAATCAATACAAAAGGCACACACCCTTACCATTGCATTTCAGAGGACGGCAAGGGTGTTTATGGTTGGGTCAATGCGGAATCCGTAAAAGAGGTATCCACGACCGCACAGAATGACCCTAAGAGCGTTTCAAAAGGCGATATTGTAACATTCACAGGAGGACCGGTTTATAAGTCCTCTACGGCAGCACAGGCAGCAGTACACAAGGATGTAACAAGCAGATGTAAGGTAACGGCAATCAATGAAAAAGACACACACCCTTATCATTGCATTTCAGAGGACGGAAAAGGCGTTTACGGTTGGGTTGATAAGAAAGACGTAAAATAGACCGATTCGGACACAAAAAAACGGAGGTAAAGAGAATATGAATATTTTAGCGGAAAATTCGGTTATGATTATTGGTATCTTGGGAGTATTGGCATTTGCCGTATCCCTCATTACAGAGGTATTAAAGGACTTGCCGGGGATTAAGAAAATACCTACAAAGGCGTTTGTTATCCTTGTGTCCTTAATCGTGACCGTGGCAGCGTTGGCGGTTTATGTTGCTTATGCAGGCATACCGCTTTTATGGTACTATGTGGTGCTTGCAGTATTCGCAGCGTTTGTAGTGGCGTATATATCAATGTATGGGTGGGATACCTTAAAGGAACTGAAAGACAGATTTATAAAATAACATATTGCAGACATAAAAACGCCCCCTTGGCTATATTGCCTTGGGGGTTGTTTTTATTTTGCGATTTTTTCTACTTGGTCGGCGGTAAAAAGAAATGCCTTTGCTAAATAGTAGTGGTCGTTTTCTGCACCGTCTGTATTTTCGCCCGTTTCCTCATTTTTCTTTGCCTTGTTTGTGAACTTCCAAAGGCGGGTAGTGATTCTTGCGTGTTCCCCTTTTCTAACAATGTACCCCTCACTTTTCCAAGTTTGAAAAGTGTGCAGCGGTATCATATGACCGCTTGCAAGGATTTTTTCAACCTCTTCTAATGTATATAATCCGTTTGCTACCGCTTCGTTAATGATAATTTGTGTGTTTGTCATATCTTTGTACCTCCGTTTTGTTTTCATTTGATGATTTTATTATATACTTATATAAGTATATTTGCAACCCGGAAAACTGCACAAAAATACTTATATAAGTATATAAAAATATTGTGCAAAATATATACTTGTATAAGTATAAAAAACGTGTTACAATTTTAAGCAGGAAACTATAAGCAGTTAGACCGATAGGAGGTATTGAAAAATGGCAGAGGAAAAGACAGGCGGAACGCCTGCGACTAGGGCGAAAAATAAGTGGAATAAAAATAATTATGATTCTTTTTTGCTTACATCTATACCAAAGGGCAGAGCGGAAGAATGGACGGAGATAGCCAAGGAATTAGGGTATAAAAGCAGGAATCAGATGATAGTTGCAGCGGTTGAAGAGAAGATACAGAGGGAAAAGGAGAGCGATAACGAAAAATAGTAATATTCTCATATTTTTATAAAAAAATTGCAAAAACCATTGACAATATACTTATATAAGTATATAATATAATTGTAGCAAGGGAATAGCAGGAAAGGAGATAGCACAATGGAGGAAAACGAAATGAGCAAAGCCGATTTAATAGCAATGTTGGTATCAATCCGGGAGGTAGCAAGAACAAACGGAGAAAACCACACCGTAGAACACATAGACAAGATTCTTGAAGAAATAAGAAAATAGAATAAAGGGTAGTCACAAGGGGCGGATACCTAAACAATCCTGCTAACCGCCCCGAGTGCTTTNTATAATAATAGCAGGANANTAGAAAANAATCAAGCACGGATNGACCGATTCGGACACAAACCGGGCATTGCGGTATAGGTTTGCTATGCTCTATTCACTACGGACCAACACGCTATAACGGCAGGCGAAAACCTAAAGGGCAGCAGGACACATTAGCCACGCTGCCCTTTATGCGTAGGAGGATAGACAAATGGGTAAGCACATGACAAGAAACGACCGTATAAAAATGGAAGCGTTGCTAAACGCCGGACACTCAAAGGAAGATGTAGCAGGGCAACTACATTTTCATAGAAGCACAATATACAGGGAATATAATAAAGGTAAGTATATGCACCGCAACTCTGATTATACAGAGGAAGAAAGATATAGCAGCGATTTAGGACAGAAAGCACACGATTACGCCCAAGAGGGAAAAGGTAGGGCATTAAAGATAGGAAACGATAGGGAATTGGCGGAGTACATAGAGGATAAAATAGTAAATGATAGGTTTAGCCCGGAAGCAGCATTGGCGGATGTTGAGCGGTCGGGGAAAAATTTTAAAACCACAATAAGCGTTAGAACACTTTATAGGTATATAGATAGTGGCATTTTCCTTAAACTCACGAACAAAAACCTACCAATTAAAGGGAAAAAGAAAAAACACAATAAAAAAGTACAGGTGCAAAAGAGGGCAAGTGCAGGCGAAAGTATAGAGAACAGGCCCGAGGAAGTCAAAGACCGGGAGATATTTGGACATTGGGAAATGGATACCGTAAAAGGAAAACGAGGGGTTACTAAGTCCTGTATGCTTGTTTTGACCGAAAGAAAGACCCGAGACGAGATTATTATTAAGATGAAAGACCAAGGGGCAGCATCCGTAGTAGAAGCGTTGGACCGGTTGGAGCTTAACTACGGCGATATGTTCTATAAGATATTCCGTAGCATAACGGTAGATAACGGAGTGGAGTTTGCGGATTATGAGGGGTTGGAAAAGTCGGCACTTAAAGAAGGTAAGCGTACCTTTGTTTTCTACTGCAAGCCAAATAGCAGTTGGGAGCGTGGAACGAATGAAAATAATAACCGCCATATACGTAAGCACATATATCAAGGGAAAG
>WFLX010313577.1_pt1 | contig 56950 bp, 44 predicted proteins | sample 4967041 | NCBI WGS metagenome assembly WFLX01 (sample SAMN12857096, study PRJNA449069) | gut metagenome | isolation source: stool from male and female vole | host: Microtus ochrogaster | place: USA:Florida | collected 2017
GGTGACCTCCGTTTTCACTTCGTTTTTCCTCTCTTNTCAAGNATTACTCTTTNTTTNTAATTNTACTCAAAACTTCAACCCCGATNTCTATTCCNAAATCGGGGTTTTTCGACAGACTGAACGGTTCTTTTCAGAACCGTTATATTTAATAAATCAGTCTATGAATGTGGCTGAAATTATAGTATAGCCATAGGGCTTTATAGTTACAGTATCGTTTTCAAAATCCCCGTACATAGGCTTGAAATCCTTGAATCTCGGCATAAGACCGCTTATATTTTCAAGAATAATATCGTCACCGCTTCTGTTTACAAAGAATATAGCGTCCGTGTCGCCCTGTCTTGTGAAAGAAATCACACGTTCGTCAATAATTTCGTTGTCATTGAGAGTAAAGTAAGTTCTGCCGTACTTCATATTTGGAATAGACTTTCTTACACGGCTCAGCTCTGAAACGTATTCAATAAGTTCCTTGTCTTCATTGCCCCACGGATAACAACGGCGGTTGAACGGGTCTTTATAGCCCTGTAAACCTGCCTCGTCGCCGTAATATATACTTGGCACACCTGGCAGGAAGAACATCAGAGCCATAGCAGCCTTGAGGAGATTTTTTCCATGATTGTACTGATGTTCATTGAGATATTTTTCAGCCATCCAGTCCTTGTCCTTGCCGTCGCAGTTTTCACCGCCGAGACGGTTAATAGCTCTTTCAATATCATGAGTTGAAACGAAATTCATAAGAACGTCAACTGTCGGCTTCGGATAGTTTTCGATGATTGTCATTACAGAATATATGAAATCCTTTACATTTCCACCCTTTACATAGTTGATTATAGCTTCACGGAAAGGATAGTTCATAACGGAGTCAAGCTGGTCGCCGAGAAGATAACGGCGTTTTATACCATAGCTTTCCTTGTTTGAAGCGTCCTCCCATACTTCACCGATAACAATCTTGTCCTTGNTNTATTTCTTGNCGCACTTGCGGAGGTTGTTGAGNAACTTGTCAGGAAGTTCGTCGGCAACGTCAAGACGGTANCCGGCAGCACCCTTTGAGAGCCAGTAACTGAGTACGCCCTCCTCANCGCATATAAATTCAGTATAGCTNTCATTGTTTTCCCATACGTTTGGGAGAGTGTCGATNCCCCNCNATGCTTCATAAANGTCAGGGTAATTGATAANGNTGTACCATTCATAGTATTTGCTGTCCTTTGAATTGTAAGCACCCTGATTTTCGTAGCGGTTGAACTTGTTGAAGTATACGCTGTCTGCACCGGTATGGGAGAAAACGCCGTCAAGAATAACGGAAATGCCGTACTTTTCAGCTTCTTTGCAGAGTTCTTCAAATTCGTCATTAGTACCGAGAAGCGGGTCAGCTTTCATGTAGTCTGCGGTATTGTAGCGGTGATTTTCGTGTGATTCAAATATGGGGTTGAGGTAAATACAGGTTACGCCCAAGTCTTTGAGATATCCGAGTTTTGACTGAATACCGGCAAAGTCACCGCCGAAATAGTCGTTGTTCCACACATGACCGTTTTTATCGGGTTTGTAAAGGGGCGTACCGCCCCAGTCGTCACGGATAACACGGTCAGACGGTACATTTTCATGAACTTTTCCGCTTTTGCAGAAACGGTCAGGAAAAATCTGGTACATAACTCCACCTTTGAGGAAATCGGGGGTTTCGTAGTCCTTTGAATATACAGTAAGCTGGAAAAGGTCGCCAAAATCTATATTTCCCTCATGACAGTTTATTTTCTTTATATAATGGCGTATACCTCCGCTTGTGTATGAAAAATAGTAATAGTGTACATCGGTGTATCGTGCGGTATAGCTTGCTGTGTAAACACGGTCTTCATCGGTTTCTTCTGTAAGCTGCATATTGAGGAAACGCTCCTTGAAGCCTGTTCTGAAAAGAACGAGTACCGGCGGAAAGTCAAGCGTAATATTTTTGGGAAGTCTAATAGAAAAATCACAGGTTTCCCCCTGTTTTATTGCACCGAAAATTGACTTATAGTTTAAATTCCATGTATCGTAAATTGGTTTCATTTAATTCACTCCTGAAATATTAGTTATTTTGATAACTTAGAAAAAAGGGGACGGAAAATTAATTCGTCCCCTTTTTAAGTCGGGTAAATATATTTTATCTTAAGTGCCAGATATTGTCTGCATATTCTGTAACTGCACGGTCTGCGGAGAAGATTCCCGCACCTGCGATATTGTTGAGTGACATCTTAGCCCACTTCATAGTATCATTGTAGCACTCTGTACTGTACTTCTGTGCACGTCTGTAGTCATCGAAGTCAGCAAGAACCATATACGGGTCAACGTTCTTGAGTGAGTTTGCAACGTCATTGAAAGTACAGCCGTTGATGCCGTGATACATACGCTCGATAGCCTCGTGAATCATGNCGNNGTTNTTGAAGNAGTCGNTAGGGTGATATCCTCTTGCCTNGAGTGCGTTAACTTCTTCTGTTNNCATACNGAAGATANTGTTATTGCNNTCGCCTGCTGCTTCANTGATTTCAATGTTTGCACCGTCGAGAGTACCGAGAGTAACCGCACCGTTGAGCATGAACTTCATGTTACCTGTACCCGAAGCTTCTGTACCGGCAAGTGAAATCTGTTCAGAGATTTCTGACGCAGGCATGAGAATCTCGGAGAGCGTTACACAGTAGTTTTCGAGGAATACAACCTGTAACTTCTGGCTGATTCTCGGATTCTTTCTGATTTCTTCAGAAATAGCCCAAATCATCTTGATAATCTGCTTTGCGAGGTAGTAACCCGGAGCAGCCTTTGCAGCGAAGATATAAGTTTTAGGAGTATAGTCAGCGTCGGGATTGTTAAGGAGATAAGAGTAATCAGCAAGAATATTCATAACATTGAGGTGCTGTCTCTTGTATTCGTGGAGACGCTTTACCTGAACGTCAAAAATGCTGTCAGAATTGAGAATGATTCCGGAATTTTGCTTTACATACTTTGCAAATTTTTCCTTGTTTGCTTTCTTTACTGCTATAAGCTTTTTGAGTACAGTTTCATCATTTTCAAATGCTCTGAACTTTTCAAGCTCTGCACCGTCCTTGATAAACTTAGTGCCGATAGTTTCGCTGAGGAGGTCTGTAAGACCCTTGTTTGACTGATAGAGCCATCTTCTGTAAGCGATACCGTTTGTAACGTTCTTGAACTTTTCCGGAGTATTTTCAAATTCGTTATGGAATACAGATTCCTTGATGATTTCGGAATGAAGCTTTGAAACGCCGTTTACACTGTGTGAAACAGCAACGCAGAGAGTAGCCATGTGAATCTGATTGTCCTTGATGATTGACATACTTGTTGTCTTTGCACTGTCATGACCGTTTCTTTCCATGAGTGACTGACAATATCTGTTGTTGATTTCAACAATGATTGAGAAGATTCTCGGAATAACTGTTCTCACAAGGTTAACGTCCCACTTTTCAAGAGCTTCTGCCATAACAGTGTGGTTTGTATATGCGAATGTTCTTGTAACGATATCCCAAGCCTTTTCCCAAGTATAACCACAATCGTCGAGAAGTATTCTCATGAGTTCCGGAATAGCAAGAGTGGGGTGGGTGTCGTTGATGTGGATAGCAACCTTGTCAGCGAGATTTTCAAGAGTGCCATAAACGTTCATGTGGTTGTTTACGATATCGCCTACTGATGCAGCACAAAGGAAATACTGCTGACGGAGACGGAGAGATTTACCCTCAACGTGATTGTCATTAGGATAAAGAATCTTTGAAATAGCGTTTGCAATGGAGTTCTGTGCAAGAGCCTTGTCGTAGTTACCCATGTTGAACATTTCCATATCAAAGTTAGGTGCTTTTGCAGACCACAGACGGAGAACAGAAACGCCCTCAGAGCCGTAGCCTGAAACGTACATATCATAGGGAGTAGCAACTACAGTGCTGTAGTTTACGTGCGAAATATAGTGGTACTGACTGTCCCAGTATTCCTGTAAATCGCCTTCAAAGTGAACGTCAATTGAAAGCTCCGGCTTGGGAACGAGCCATACAGAACCACCGGGGAGCCAGTTGTCAGGAAGTTCTGTCTGCCAGCCGTCCTCAAGTTTCTGCTGGAAAATACCATATTCATAGCAGAGTGAATGACCCATAGCAGGGAAACCTGTTGTTGCAAGAGCGTCGAGGTAGCAGGCAGCAAGACGACCGAGACCGCCGTTTCCAAGACCTGCGTCGGGTTCGTGTTCATAAATCTTGTCAAGGTTTATATCATACTGTTTGAGCATTGACTTTATGTCGTCTGCAAGTTCAAGATTGTAAATGCTTGTTTTGAGGGAACGTCCCATGAGGAACTCCATTGACAGATAATAAATCTGTTTGCCTCCTACTGAATGAGTATGATTTATAAAACTCTGTCTCTTTGCACCGAGAATCTCCACGATAATAGCAGAAAGAACATGATAAACCTGCTTGTCGGAAGCTTCTTCAGGTGATACACTGTAGAGGGCTTGAAGTCTTTTAGGGAATTCCTGTTTGATTTTTTCCATAAGGGGATTTGCCTGTTTGTTTGACATAATTATTCTCCAATCTGCCGTACAATAAACGGCGGTATTACTGAATGTAAAGTATCTGCACTGATTTACAAATGGTTTTATGAAGAAAATCAGGGAAATAACTTTACAATTGGTATATTAACTATTGTATCATGTTTCTTGTCTTTTTGCAATTGTATATTTCAACAAATATTTTTCAACGAAATCTACATATTCCAAAAAATCACATTAAAAACCGACGAAAAGCGTCCGACAGTCTAATTTATTTTGATGATATAGTTATTTATATATACATATAAAAAAAGAATCCTGTCAGCATAAATATATACTGAATCAGAAAAAATAAAGTAAAATATTAAAAAATATCAGAAATATTTGAAATCTCTGTAAATATGTGGTATAATAAGGTTATTGTTATATTTGATACGGATAAACAGGATTAAAAATTAAAAAAGGACGGGTTTGATTTATGAAAAAGAAAAAAAGATTTTCCATACTGAGATGCTTTATATCAATTATATGTGTGATTTTTATTGCATTAACGGTTGCAGTGAATGTCATATATTCGCAGAATAAAACACCGAATTTTCTCGGAAGATATTTTTATATCGTCACCGAAAACGATACGAACGGTATCAGTGACGTGACTGCGGGTGCGGCAATTATTGCAAAAGATGCCGCTGGTATAAGCTTGGCACAGAAAGACCTTGTTCTTTGCTATCCTGCCGGCGACCCTGATAATCTTCGTCTCTGCGGAATATATAATATAGTACAGGCTGAGGACGGTACGGAAAAATATCAGGTTTACTATGACGGTCATGAAGATAATACCGACCTTATCACAAAGGAAAAAATTGTGGCAGTATGCACGGGTTATCCCCAAAATGCAGAACTAGGAAGTTTCATTACATTCACAAGAAGTGTTCCGGGAATAGTTGCAGAGCTTATCATTCCGTGTATAATCCTGCTTGTGTTCTTCATTTCAAAACTTTCGGCAAAGGAAGAAGAAGCAGAGGAGGAAGAAGAAGATTTCGATTTTTCAGATATCAGCTCCGGCAATAAAAAGTCCATGAAGAAAAAATCTGCATCAAAGCCTGCTACACCTCTTTTTGAACCGTCACAGGAAGTTCAGGCAAGTGACGAACTTGAACGCAAGAAGATGTCCATTGCAGAGAATTTCAGTCAGAAAAAAGTAAATCCCAATTCTCCGTATCAGAAAGAAAAGGAACGTACAATGCAGTTCAAAGCGGCAACCCGTTCCGAATCTACAAGGACTGCCGGACGTGTTTCCGCTGCTCCGTCAGCCGACAGTATAAGGGAAGATATCCGCAGAAAGAACGAATATGAGGGTAATCACGTAAGAAAGCTTGAAAGGATTGAATCCGAACCTCCTAAAAATGAGGTTATCGACAATACAGGTGTTATTTCTAAATCACAGATTGCTGAAATGTCAAGAAATGCCGAAAATTCCAGAAGTACAGTATCACAGTTAAAGGCAGCTGCTCCAAAGCCTTCCGCTGAACCAAAATCAAGCAGTTCACCAGATATTTCCGATATTCTCAATAAGTCGGAAACAAGCCGACGCAAGAGAAATGCTTCAAATATGTCTGTTGACGATTTGCTTAAAATTATCGAGGAAGAAAAGAAAAAACTCTGATATATCAAGGACTGCTCCGACAGTCCTTTTTTTTATGAATAATAAGACCTTAAACAGCAGATAATTATTATACCACATTAATTTTATAAATTCACGTCTGTTAAATACTTGACAAATTATACCTTATTATGTATAATAAAATTACTACGTCCGGATATTTGTCAGAATAGTATTTTACGATAAAAAGGTGTGGCTATAATATCCCTGCCGATAACTTTTCGGTAATAATGATATAAATCCTGAAATAACAGGTTCTTTATCAAAAAATAAAATTATGGAAGACGTGAATTAATGAAAAACACCAGAAACACAAATTTCCTGAAAACCCTTATAATACTTATGATTGGNANNNNACNTCNTACTCTCGGACTTATGCTCATGGAAAACGTGAGAGACAATAATAATACTTATGTTGCGATTGATGTTAACAGCCTTGACCTCGTTCAGCTTGAAGAACCAAAGGAAAATGACCCTATTGCAATAGTCGAGACAACTCTCGGAGAAATCCGTTTTGTGCTTTATCCGGATTATTCCCCGAACGCTGTCAGGAACTTCACCGAACTCGCTGAAAGCGGATATTATGACAACACATATTTCTATAATTCCGAAAGTGGAGTTTATTCTTCAGCAGGTTCAAAAGAAAAGGACGGTGCTTATGCTCAGGGAAATGCGTGTGAGAGAATAGAACGTGAACTTAGTCAGGATTTGTGGAGTTTCAAAGGTGCTGTATGCTGTGCCACCACTGATTTTGAAAGAACTTTCAAGGAAAAGCTTTTCGGTGGTGGTACTTACTATTGTGGAAGTCGTCTTAATTTCCTCAATACTATAGAATTTACCGACGAACTCAAACAACAGATGCGTGTATCTGATACAAGTGAAAAGCTTGTGGAGGCTTTTATTGAAAAAGGTGGAGTACCTAATTTTTCACAGCAGATGACCGTGATAGGACAGGTTTACGAGGGTATTGACGTAGTTGAAAAACTTGCTTCGCTTGAATCTTCCGACAACGGAAATTATAAAATTCCCGATGATGATATAATGATTATTTCCGTAAAAACTGATGTATATTCATCACGGGAAAAAGCAGGATAATTAACGTTTTACTGATAAAATTACGGCAATTTAGAGTAAANATTATTCGTTTCTGTTATNGCTTTTCCCGTTTGTCACAANTTTAAGNGGAANCTATTTACAAATCAAGAATTATGTNGTATNATNGTTANGTNGAATTATATTTGTTATTCAAAANTGTATTTTTGTATACATTAATATTTTGTTTTTAAGGAGTGAAATGTATGTTAAAAAGAGTGCTGGCTGTTCTTATCTGTACATTTACATTGACGACGGTTTTTTCGTCGTGCGGTAAAGAACCAGAGATTGTTGAAAATTCCAATGAGGAGTCTGTTGACAATTCTTCAAATGCAAGCGTGCAGATAGCTAATTTTACTGCTCCACAGATGGACGATACAATTATTACCATGAATATAAGAGACTACGGAACGGTTAAAATAAGACTTTTCCCCGAATATGCAGACAAGGGCGTTGAAAATTTCGTAGGTCTTGCAGAAAAGGGTTATTATGACGGTCTTACTTTCCACAGAGTAATCAATGATTTCATGATTCAGGGCGGTGACCCCGAAGGTACGGGACGTGGCGGTGAATCACTATGGGGTGGAAAGTTTGAAGGCGGTACAGACCCACATCTTATTCATGCAGCAGGTGCTTTGGCATATGCAAACAGTCAGGGTACTTCAACAAACGGCAGTCAGTTCTATATAGTTACAGGTACAGTATGTTCAGATGAAGATATTGAAAAATACAGGTCATACGGATACAGTATCTCCGATGAAGCAGAGAAGGTATATAAGACAGCAGGAGGTGTGCCGTATCTCGACGGTGGCTACACAGTTTTCGGACAGGTTTTTGAGGGTCTTGACATAATATTTCAGATACAGAAAGTTTCTACAGATACAGGTAACGACAAGCCTATGCAGGACGTTATAATTGAATCTGTTACAGTTGACAAGTATAACGGTGAGGAACTCAAGTGGTATATCAGCGATTATGAGGGTTACGACGCAAACGCTGTACCCGAAGAAAATACTCTCCCTCCGGAAGAAGTTGCTGTAAAGAATTTCTCGGATATCAAAAAGGGCGATAAGGTCATAAGCATGAACATCAAGGACTATGGTGAAGTAAAGTTCAGACTTTTCCCCGAATATGCAGACAAGGGCGTTGAAAACTTCATAGGTCTTGCAGAAGATGGATATTATGACGGTCTTACTTTCCACAGAGTAATCAATGATTTCATGATTCAGGGCGGTGACCCNGAAGGTACNGGNATGGGCGGTGAATCANTGTGGGGTGGAAGNTTTGACGGCGGTACAGACCCGCACCTTATTCACGCAGCAGGTGCAGTTGCATATGCAAACAGCGGTGCAACTTCAACTAACGGCAGTCAGTTCTATATTGTTACCGGAGAAACTTACTCAATGGAAGATTTGGAACAGTACAAGAACTATGGTTACANCTTTTCAGATGAAGCAATGGAAATATNCTCGACAGCAGGCGGTACTCCTTGGCTTGACGNAGCTTACACGATTTTCGGACAGGTCTATGACGGTCTTGACATTATTTTTGAAATTCAGAAAACTGAAACGGGTGCAAATGACAAACCTGTTGAAGATGTTATAATTGAGTCTGTTAAGGTCGGTGAATATGACGGCAGTGCAGTTCGCTGGTATATCTCCGATTACAACGGTTCTTCACCGGTAACGGAACAAAATGCGGAAACACCCGCAGATGATGCTTCTGAAGCTTATTCTGAAGAATCACCCGTATAAAACAGTTATATTATTTTAATTTATATATACTGCCTGTGTAGGCTTACAGCAGAAACAGTTGTTTCTGTATAAAAGACATTCAGGAGCAGAGAAAAAATTTCCTGAGAAATAAGGAGAGAGTATATTTGGATAAATTTGTTATAAAGGGTGGTCGCCGTCTTACTGGTGAAGTAATGATAAGCGGTGCGAAAAATGCTGCTGTAGCTATTCTGCCAGCCGTTATCCTGTCGGACGAACCGTGTTATATTGAGAACGTCCCATCAATAAGTGATGTAAGAATAAGCCTTACAATTCTTAAAGAAATGGGTGCAGAGGTTACAAGCATCGGAAAAGATGCTTACAGAATTGACCCGACCAGAATTGAAAGATGCTGTGTTCCGTATGAAACAGCAAGAAAAATGCGTGCTTCATACTATTTTCTCGGTGCTTTACTGGGAAAATTCAACAAGGCAAGAGTTTCAATGCCCGGCGGCTGTCCTCTCGGTGACCGTCCTATTGACCAGCATTTAAAGGCTTTTTCGATTCTCGGTGCGGACTATACACTCAGTCAGGGAATGATTGACCTTACGGCTGATAAGCTTACGGGAAACCAGATTTTCTTTGACGTTGTTACCGTCGGTGCGACTATGAATGCCATGCTTGCCGCTGTAAAGGCAGAGGGTTTGACTGTAATTGAAAATGCCGCAAAAGAACCGCATATAGTTGATTTGGCTAATTTTCTCAACTCTATGGGTGCTAACATCATGGGTGCAGGTACGGACGTTATCAAGATAAGAGGCGTTGAACGTCTCCACGGTACTAACTACTCGGTCATACCTGACCAGATTGAAGCCGGTACGTTTATGATTGCCGCTGCCGCAACTAAAGGCGATGTGACTATTAAAAACGTTATTCCTAAACATCTTGAATCAATCACAAAGAAACTTGAAAAAATCGGCGTTAACATTGAACCGTATGACGACAGTATAAGAATATGGGTTGACGGTCCTCTTGTCAAGACAAATGTCAAAACCTCGCCACACCCGGGATTTCCCACCGATATGCAGCCTCAGATTGCAACCCTGCTTACTCTCGCAGAGGGTACAAGTATTATAACAGAGGGAATATGGGACCAGCGTTTCCGTTATGTTGACGAACTCAGACGCATGGGTGCGGACATTACAGTTAATGGTACTGTTGCACTTATCGAAGGTACAGGCAGACTTATGGGTGCGCCCGTCAAGGCTTGTGACCTCAGGGCAGGAGCGGCATTGATTATTGCCGGACTTGCAGCAAGTGGTATTACCGAAATTGAGGATATATTCCACATTGAAAGAGGTTATGACGGCATGGAGGTAAAACTCCGTGAAATAGGTGCGGACATTAAAAAAGTGTCTGTTCCTGACGAAGTTGCCAAAAATGAAACTGATACAAAATCTGTAAGCAGAAACGACAGTGCAGACGACGCAGAAGCTGTTTAATCTGCCGGAAATATGATATTATATATTTATGGTCTGGGAAAATCACCTGAAAACCGGCAGAACTTCTACAATCGTATTAAATAATAAAACAAAAGGCGGAGGAAAACTCCGTCTTTTTATATAAAATATTTGTTTTTATTGAAACTATCATTGCTACAATATCATCAGAAATTTCAGAAACTAAAAATGAAAAGGGGTATGCCCAAAATTGGGCACACCTAATTTTTTTATAAAATATTTGTTTCTATTGACAATAGCATATATTATGTGATATCATAAGTACAGGGCATATCGCTCGCCGTCTGAAAGGTGCGGGAACACCATAACAGACACTAAAACAAAAGTTACCAAAACTAACTTTGTAATAGCTTGCAAGCAATACGTCCTATGAATGTATTATATCATATAGGGTTCAGTTTGTCAAGGTTTTTTCACTGTTGGTAACTTTTGTTATCAGCAGTTTTTTATTTAACAAAGGAGAAAAATTATGAACGAAATAAAAATCAATAACACCAACGGTATGCTTACTGTATCCAGTTTGCAGGTAGCCAGAGATTTTGGCAAGCAGCACAATAACATAGTACGTGATATTGAAACTATCATTTCTACAATATCATCAGAAATTTCAGAAACTAAAAATCAAGGGGGTGTACTCAATTTTGAGCACACCCCTATGGAAAACTTAAAATTCAATGTTTCTGATTACTTTATTCAGACAACATATCAGCATTCACAGAATAAACAATGGTATAAGTGTTATGACATCACCCGTGACGGTTTTGCACTTCTTGTTATGGGATTCACCGGAAAGAAAGCTCTTGTCTGGAAGCTCAGATATATTGAGGCTTTTAACAGCATGGAAAGACAGTTGCAAAATATAAATTCCAACATAAGAGAAATTGTAAATGAGGCGGTAACAGAAGCTGTCAGTGAAACGGCAAAGTCGTTAGTGCCGTACTTTGATACATTGAATAAGATGTTACATAGTCTTTTCAGATACTTATTAAAATGACTTTTACTTTATTTTAAAGAATTGACAAAAACAAAAATGAATATAACGGACATTGTTGATATTCAAAAGGACGAAATTCGTCCTTTTGGATTTGAAATTCTAAACAGGGAATATAGAATAACTATTTGACTAAAATAAAAAGGAACGATTAAAACAGAAAATACTTTATTGAGGGGGAGATTTTTTTGTAAACCAACCGGACGAATTTCGTCTGGTTGGTTTAGTAAGGCATCAAGGCGGTACACTATTAAAGGGGAGTTTTTTTATACTTGAACTAACTACGAACGAAATTCGTACGCAGTTCGTAGCGGGAAAAAACGCCGGAAAAACAATGATTCTTATAACAGAGAATGGTTATCTTATGCTTGTGAAATAATTTACCGACAAACTTGCATGGGACATACAGCGTCAGCTTGTAAACACTTACTTCAAAGCACAGGTAGTTAACAATTCGTATGATGAGCTTCTTAAACAGTTGCATAATGAAATAAACCTCAGTATTGAGGAAACCATCAGCAAGGTGTTAGACAAAAAATTAAAAGTTATTATTAAGGAATTAAATAAAAATTCAAAAAATANCTATTACAGAAGCCNTCANCGAAACAGCAAAGNCATTGGTTACATACNTTGACGTTTTAATTAAAATACTGCATAATATATATTAAAAATAATTATACGGATAGATGTGCTGAAAAATATCCATATCAATAAAAGATGGAGTAAAGAATACCCCGTCTTTTTTATATACTTTATAATGCAAAACCTGTTTTTTCGCCATACCGGACAACAGTTTCAAAACCGTCCCTTGTGTTNTTCAGAATATCCGAATCAGGACGTATTCTGNCCTTTTCAAAGAGCTNTACTANAGTTGAACCGCCGAATTTGAACATTCCTTTTTCTTCGCCTTTTGTGAAACTGTATTCACCGTGATGATTGCAGATTTTTCCGACCATCATAGCACCGACTTCAAGCTGAACCACGTCGCCAAAATTATCCGTATGCAGAACAGTATACTCACGGCAGTTTCTTTTATAGATATTGTATTTTTCGAGTGCTATCGGGTTAACTGTGTGAAGTTCACCGGAAATAAAAACATTGTTGGTTTTTGTTCCGTCATCGATATAGCAGTAGCGGTGATAATCGTCAACTTCAAGACGATAGATAAGACAGTAACCGCCGTCATAGCGTCTTGCAAGAAATTCATTTTTCAGCATATCGGAAACCCTGTAAAGTGAGTTTTTTATTCGGAATATACTGTTTCTTTTTATTTTGTATGCGGTCACTTTTGAATCGCACGGACTTATAAGGTGCTTCTGATTATAGTCAACCGGACGTTTTTCGGGTTTTACTTTTCGTGTGAAAAAATCGTTGTATGAATGAAAATTCTTCATTATATACTGTGATGTATCAATATTATTGTTTCGTACAAAGAACTTAATCAGCGGTTTTGACAGTGGTGAATCCATATATTTTCCGACCGCTTTTGAAATAACAGGAGCAGTCAGGAACTTAAGAACCATTCTTCCCGAAACCGAGCCGTAAAGTTTTTTTAGCACCTTGTTCTGTTTCTGATTTGTGGCGATTATTTCGCCATTTCGTTTTTTAATCATCATAAATTACCTGCGTGCATTTGCGAGCATGAGTTTTATACGGTTTTCCTGATTTACACGGGTTGCACCGGGGTCATAGTCGATTGCAACTATATTGGCATGGGGATTATCCTGTTTTATTGCACGGGACATACCTTTTGCAACTATATGATTCGGCAGACAACCAAAAGGCTGTGTACATATTATATTTTCAACTCCCGACTGCACAAGAGCAGCCATTTCAGCAGGAATAAGCCAGCCTTCGCCCATTACGACACCCTGATTTATATATTTGTCTGCAAGCTTTCTGAGGTGTTCAAAATCGTGGAAAGGTTCAAAGCTTCCCTGTTTTTTCATTATGGAAATAAGTTTTTTCTGCTGACGGTATATAATTTCATATCCCAGTCTGAAAAGACGTGAATGTGAATCAGCGTTGTCATATATTTTAGCGTTATTGAAAGTTCCGGCAGCACAGTACATTACAAATTCAAGCAGTGACGGCACAACAGGTTCACACCCCTCAGAAATAAGAAAATCTTCGAGGTGATTATTTGCGAGCGGAGAATATTTTACATAGATTTCCCCGACTATTCCTACACGGATTTTCTTTTCACTGCTCAGTGGTATTTCTGAAAAGTCGTTGAGAATATCCTTGCTTATCCTGCTCAGTTTAAGGTAGAAGTTACTTTTTTTACGGTAAATATTTCCGAGTCTTTTCTGCCATTTTTTCAGAACTTTTTCAGACTGTCCCTTGTTTATTTCGTATGTACGGCATTTATTGTAACAGGTCATAAGCAGGTCACCGTAAAGAATGGCATAGAAAAGTTTAAGGAATATAACAGGCGTTATTTTAAAGGCACTGTCTTTTTCAAGACCGCTGAAATTAAGCGATACAACCGGAATCTGCGGATAATTTTTGTCAACTGCTTTTCGGAGAAGATGAATATAGTTTGAAGCACGACAGCCACCGCCGGTCTGTGTTATCATAAGAGCAGTTTTGTCAAGGTCATATTTTCCACTTTTAAGAGCGTCCATAAACTGCCCTATAACAAGCAGAGCCGGATAACACGCATCATTATGGACGTTTTTAAGACCTTCGTCTATAACAGAACGTGAATTATTCTGTAAGAGTTCCATTTTATAGCCTTCAGCTTCAAATATACTCATAATAAGCCTGAAGTGTATCGGAAGCATATCGGGAACAAGTATAGTATGTGTTTTAATCATGTCCTCCGTAAATTTAGCATATTCGGGCATATTGCACCTCCGTTATTTTTCCATAGCTGCAACAAGACTTCTCAGTCTTATTCTCGCAGCACCGAGATTATTTATTTCATCAATTTTAAGTTGTGTATAGAGTTTGCCGTGACTTTCAAGAATATTTCTCACCTCGTCGCCGGTAACGGAATCTATTCCGCAACCGAAAGAAACAAGCTGAATCAACTGCATATCAGGTTGAGTTGTGACGTACTGTGCGGCACGGTAAAGTCTTGAATGATAAGTCCACTGGTTAAGGACATTAAGCTTTGGAGTACGGGCAAGAGCCGCAACACTGTCCTCTGTGATTACAGCCATTCCGAGACTTGTAATAAGTTTATGTATACCATGATTTATTTCCTTGTCAATGTGATAGGGTCTGCCGGCAAGAACGATAATTTTTCTTTTTTCCGCACGAGCCTGACGGATTATACTTTCAGCTTGTGAAGCAATATTACTGTTATAGCGTTCCATAGCCTTGTAAGCCTTGTCTATAGCGTCGGGAATCCTGCATCTTAGGTTATAGCCTTTCAGTGAATTTTTCAGAACCCTGATAATGTTCTTTTTTACATTAAGGTCAAGATAAGGGTGAATGAAATTCCTGTCATTAAGGCGTGGATTATTGGCAAGAAGCAATTCCGGATAGTAAGCCACAACGGGACAGTTGAAATGATTATCGCTTTGTCCTTCGTCAATATTGTAACTCATGCACGGATAGAATATAAAGTCAACGCCTTTATTCAGCAGGTTTTCTATATGACCGTGAGTAAGCTTTGCAGGGTAACAAACAGTATCAGACGGAATTGTGTGTTGTCCGAGATAGTACATATTTCTTGAACTTTCATCAGAAACTACTGTGCGGAAACCAAGTTCCGTGAAAAGCATATGCCAGAAAGGAAGCTGTTCATAGAATCCCAGTGCAAGCGGAAATCCTACCGTACCAACTGGACGTTTAGGCTGATGAAACTTTACAGTATTTATTATACTGTTATACTTGTATTCATAGAGATTCGGGACAGTGTTTCTGTTTGCGATACCTCCACCTTTTTCACAGCGGTTTCCGGAAATAAATCTGCGACCTTTTCCGAAATTTATAATATTAAGCTGACAGTGTGCGGTACAACCCTTGCACTGTGCGGAACGTGATGTATATGCAAATGAATCAAGGTCATCTTTTGATATTATAGAGGACTTTTCTCCGGCGTGTTCCTTAGCGTACAAGGCACAGCCGAAAGCTCCCATAAGTCCCGAAATTGCCGGACGTATTACATTTCTTCCTATTTCCTTTTCAAAGGAGCGGAGAACTGCGTCGTTAAGGAAAGTACCGCCCTGAACGACAATATTCCTGCCGAGTTCGTCGGGGGAGTTTGCACGGATAACCTTATAAATGGCGTTCTTGATAATGGACATCGAAAGACCAGCGGAAATATCCTCAACGGTTGCACCGTCTTTCTGTGCCTGTTTTACGGAACTGTTCATGAAAACAGTACAGCGTGACCCGAGGTCAACAGGGTGCTGTGCAAAGAGTCCGAGCTGGGAAAACTCGGAAATATCGTAACCGAGAGCCATAGCGAAAGTCTGAATAAAAGAACCACAACCCGAAGAACACGCTTCATTCAGCATAATGCTGTCTATACTTCTGTTTTTTATNCTGAAGCATTTTATATCCTNTCNGCNTATGTNNATAATAAAGTCAACGTCCGNANAGAAGTNNGAAGCGGCTTTGAAGTGTGCGACCGTTTCGACGATTCCGCAGTCTATTGAAAGACCTGCTTTTATCAAATCCTCACCGTAACCGGTTACAGCAGAACCTTTTATAATAATATTGGGATTCATTTCCTGATAGATTCTTTTAAGCTGTTCGGAAATCTTGTCAAGGGGCTGTCCCATGTTTGACGAATAGTGATGATAGAGTATTTTTCCGTCGTCGGTTATAAGAACAAGCTTTGTTGTGGTAGAACCTGCGTCAATGCCAAGATATGCGTCACCTTTGTATTTATGTATGTCGGCATATGCAAGGTCAAATTTTTTGTGACGGTCTATGAAGTCATCGTATTCTGCCTGTGATCCAAAAAGTGGCTGACCTGTAACAATACCCTCTGAAGCTCTTGCGTTGCTTATTTTCTCAATTATTTCACCTGCCTTATAGAAATCCGAGGCAGTCGAGGCATAGAGTGAACAGCCATACGCAACAAAAACCGGAGCTTCTTCGGGGAACAGTGCGTTTTCCTCGTCAAGACCGAGAGTATGTACAAAGGCATTTTTCAGACCTTTGAGAAAGAAAAGCGGTCCGCCGAGAAAAAGGACTTTTCCTTCTATTGAACGTCCCTGAGCAAGACCCGAAACAGTCTGGTCAACGACTGCTTGAAAGATACTTGCGGCTATATCCTCACGTCTTGCACCCTGATTAAGCAGGGGTTGAATATCCGATTTTGCAAAAACTCCGCATCTTGATGCAATAGGATATATTTTCTGTGAACGCAGTGAAAGCTTGTCAAGTTCGTCTGCTGTAATTCCGAGNAGGGTAGCCATCTGGTCGATAAATGCACCCGTACCGCCGGCACATGAGCCGTTCATACGCTGTTCAACTCCACCTGTAAGGAAAATTATTTTAGCGTCCTCGCCACCGAGTTCTATAACCGAATCAGCGTCGGGGTATTTGTTTCTTACCGCAAGAAAAGCGGCATGAACTTCCTGTACAAAAGGAATTTCCGCAGAATTGGCAAGTCCGAGACCTGCCGAGCCTGTTATGCAAACAGTGAAATCATTGTCCGGATAGTCTGCTTGAATAATTTTAAGCTGGTCAGTGACAGTTTCCTTTACCTTTGAAAGATGACGTTGATATTTTGAATAAATTATATTTCCATCACAGTCAGATATAACTGTCTTGACGGTTGTAGAACCTATGTCTATACCAAGAGAGAGTTTTTTACTCATTATACATTCTCCATTCTCAAATATCCCTTTATTATTATTATACTATACTTTTTCAGAAAAAGAAAGCGGAAAATTCTGATTTCTGAAAAAAAGATTAATTTTAAAGGGACGGAAGAAAACCGTCCCTGATAATGTTTTACTTAGAATGCAATTTTTTCCTCAAGGTAAGCAACAAGGTCATTTATATTAACACGTTCCTGTTCCATTGTGTCACGGTCACGGACTGTAACGCAGTTGTCTTTTTCGAGTGTATCGAAATCGTAGGTTATGCAGAAAGGCGTACCGATTTCGTCTTGTCTGCGGTATCTTTTTCCGATAGTACCGGTTTCGTCGAAATCAACCATAAATTTCTTTGAGAGCATTTCAAATACTTCTTCTGCCTTTGGTGTAAGTTTCTTTACAAGCGGAAGTACTGCACACTTGAACGGTGCAAGAGCGGGGTGAAGGTGCATAACGGTACGGATTTCCTTTTTCTCCTTGCCGTTTTTGTCAACGCTGACAAGTTCTTCTTCGTCATAAGCTTCAGTAACGATTGAGAGGAAAAGTCTTTCAACGCCCAAAGACGGCTCAATTACATACGGGATATACTTTTCATTTGTTTCGGGGTCAAAGTATTCAAGTGACTTACCACTTGTCTTGATATGCTGTGTAAGGTCGTAGTCTGTTCTGTCGGCAACGCCCCAGAGTTCGCCCCAGCCGAACGGGAAAAGGTACTCAAAGTCTGTTGTAGCCTTAGAATAGAAACAGAGTTCTTCGGGGGAGTGGTCACGCAGACGGATATTTTCTTCTTTAAGACCGAGACTAAGCAGGAAGTCTTTACAGTAGCTTCTCCAGTAGCTGAACCATTCCAAATCAGTTCCGGGTTTGCAGAAAAATTCAAGTTCCATCTGTTCAAATTCACGTACACGGAAGATAAAGTTTCCGGGAGTAATTTCGTTTCTGAAAGACTTGCCGACCTGTGCAACGCCGAAAGGAACTTTTTTTCTTGTTGTACGCTGAATATTTGCAAAGTTTACAAAAATACCCTGTGCAGTTTCGGGACGGAGATAAAGTTCAGACTTGCTGTCCTCCGTAACGCCCTGAAAAGTCTTGAACATAAGATTAAACTGTCTTATATCTGTAAAATTGTGTTTTCCGCAGTTGGGGCATACTATTTCATGTTCATTGATGTAGTTCATCATCTGTNCATTTGACCAGCCTGCAACGTTAGTNCCGTCGAAATCCTCAATAAGATTGTCTGCACGNTGACGGGTCTTACNTTCCTTACAGTCCATAAGGGGGTCAGAGAAACCGCCGATGTGACCGGAAGCAACCCATGTCTGCGGATTCATNAGGATTGCACTGTCAAGACCTACGTTGTACTTGTTTTCCTGAACGAATTTTTTAAGCCATGCCTTTTTAATATTGTTTTTGAGTTCAACACCGAGAGGACCGTAATCCCATGTATTAGCAAGACCGCCGTAAATTTCAGAGCTGGGATATACATAGCCCTTTGATTTACATAAGTCAACGATTTTGTCCATAACTTTTTCGTTGTTTTTAAGCATTGTTAATTTACCTCATTTCAGAATGATNTTATTTATTATATTGTAAATGAAAAAGCGTAAAANGTCAAGACCCCTNAAAGAANATCGAAATTTTAATCTTCTGAATAAAAANCNGTACTTTTATGTAGTACGGCAGAAATAAAATAAATATATAGAAGGGGAATTGGGGGATTTGTTTTAATCCGTTTATTATTATATATTCGTTTCCTTAAAANAGTCTTANATCTGTATAGCAGTTTCAAGAGNGATTTCCATCATANCACNGNAACCCGACTGTNTTTCTTCTGCCGTNGTGGAAAGATTTCTGAGCGGACAGTCCGAAACCGTAAGTATACAGAGAGCATTTTTACCTGCTCTTGCTGCGTTCATGTAAAGACCAGCTGTTTCCATTTCTATTCCGAGAACGCCCATTTTCTGCCACTTTGAAAGGCTGTTTGAATCGTCATAGAAAGTATCGCTTGATAAAATATTTCCTGCGTGAAAATTTATTCCCATGTTTTCGGTTGTTTTTACGGCGGTTAAAAGAAGTTTCCACGAAGCAGTGGGGGCATACGTTCCCGGAAGATTGTACTGTGAGGCATAGGCGGAATTTGTGCTTGCACTCATGGCAATAATAATGTCTCTTAAATTCACGCTGTCGGAGACTGCTCCGGCTGTACCTGTTCTTATTATGTTGCTGACATCGTATTCGTTAAAGAGTTCCCAAGAGTATATGCTCATGGACGGAATACCCATTCCGCTGNCCTGAACTGATATTCTTTTACCCTTGTAAGTTCCGGTATATCCGTACATTCCTCTTANTTCATTGTAGCACACGGNNTNTTCAANATAANTTTCGGCGATGAATTTTGCACGCNGAGGGTCGCCGGNCATAATTACTGTTTCTGCGANATCGNCTTTTCGGGCATNGTTGTGAGGTGTAGGCATAAAGAATCCTCCTTTTTATTATTTTCTTAAAATTTTTCTTGCGGTAATCATAAGTGAATGATAGTTGTTTAAAAGTACGAAAGCAAGCAGGATAAACGAAAATATTCCGTACAACGCAGGCTGTGCAATCATGAAGCAGCACATTATGACGAGTGCAATGGTATTCACTGAAGATTTTACGCTGTTGAATCTGAAAGGTATATAATATCTTGCGTCGATAATTCTTGCCCAGAAACAAAGGTAATAGCTGAGGAATGTCGAGATTGCCGCACCCTGTATGCCCCNTACGGGAATAANGAAATAATTGAGAATGATATNTACTATACTTGCAACAAAGCTTGTCCAGAAAGAATTTTTAGTGTGTTTTGTAGCGGTATATATACTGCTCAGGAACTGGTCAAGGCACATGAACAGTACAGCAATGATAAGCACAGGAGTGTATTTGTATACTTCTCCGTATTCAGAAAAGTTCTTTGTACTTACAAAAAGTGGTGATATAATCTTTATTCCTGCAATAAGAAGTGCCGACGCAATAAACAGAATTGCTTCATAGGCTCTGTATACCTTTCCATAGAAACTGCTTCTGTCCTTTGAGTCGTTTTCCATAATTGCCGACATATTCCACGCCTGAAAGAAAATCGTCGATACCATTGAAATAAGATTGGGAACTTTTGAGGCATATCCGTATATACCGGCGGCACTTTCTCCGAGAGTTACTATGTCACTTTTCATGTAGCGTATAAAAAGTCTGTCCGAGAATCCTGTAATTACCCACATTACTACCGTAGGGATAAGCGGAACGGCGAATTTCATCATACTCCGTGCAAGTTTTTTATTGTAGTATCCTATATAGAAATATTGCCCGAGGTCTGCCAGAATGAAAAGGAATACCGCCGAACATAAGTCGGAGAGTATTACTGAAAGCATGAATCCCTTTACACCCCAGTGAAGTTTTGAGATGAAAATTATATTGAATATGAAAAGTGTAAATGTGGCAAATATTCCGTCAAACGAAAACAGCTTGACAAAGCCTTTTGCACGGACAAACTGCGAACATAACGACCTTAGTGCAGAAGTACATATATAGACAAGAAGTAATATTGTGTAGCCGTCTATGAAGTCAAGAAACGGTATTAATTTAAGAATCGGTGCAAATATAAACATCAGTGCAAGACCAAGCAGGTTAAGGCACGTTGCTGTTGTAAATACTTCTTTCTTCTTGTATTTTCTGTCAAGTCCGTAACGAATCATAGCCTCTGACATTGAAAAGGTAAAAATCGGCAGAAGGAAGTTTGCTGTTATTTCAAGAAGTTCTTTCGTACTGCTGTCGGCAGGACTGATGTTGTTGGTATAAAGACGTGTCAGGAGAATTACAAGGATTTTAGACCCGAAATTTCCTATTGCGAAAATAATCGTATTCATCGCAAGCTTTTTATATTTATTCATTTTTTGTTCACGCTCCGGAAAATTATGTTATACAAATTCATTATATCATATTTTTTGCAGTTTGTCATTACTTTTGTGAATTTTTTCAATAAAATTATATATTAAAAAAAGATTTTATCTGACATTTTTGTAAAAATTTCACTCTGCTCTTGTACTTTTATCCAAAATAATGCCCTTTAAATATTGTTTATTTATGATTTCTTTCAGAATTGTACGGGAAATTAAAAGGAAATTTGCAAATGACATAAAACTGTGATATAATATATTGATAATGAAAGCTATTATTAACTTTTTAACAGGAGTACAATATATGGAAACAGAGACAATGCTCAGATATGACAGTCCGGCGGAAGATTTCAGCTGGGCGATTCCGGTCGGAAACGGCAGGATAGGCGGTATGGTTTTCGGAAAACCTGCTGATGAAGTAATTAAGCTTAATGAAGATTCAGTCTGGTCGGGCGGAATGAGAAACCGTATAAATCCGGACGCTCAGGAAGGTCTCAGGGAAGTCCGTGAACTTATCAGAGCCGGAAATATTCCCGAAGCCGAAAAAGTTGCTTTTGAGAAGATGCAGGGAGTTACACCGGATATGCGTCGTTATATGCCGTTCGGAGACCTTTTTATAAATATGGAACTCAGCGGAAAGGCAAGGGATTATTCACGTTCACTTGATATGGCAAACGCCTGTATAGACGTTTCATTCACTGTTAACGGCGTTGTCTATACAAGACAGGTATTTGTTTCAGCACCCGACGAAGTAATGGTTATACATATTTCTGCTTCAGAACCGTCGGCAGTTTCGCTTTCATGCAGTATAGACGGACGTGAGGATTATTATGACGATAACCGTCCGTGCAGTGAGAATATGATTCTTTATACTGGCGGTACGGGAAGCCGTGACGGGATATTCTTTGCCGGAGTTCTCGGAGCAAAGGCACAGGGCGGTGAAATAAGAACGCTCGGCGGTAAGATATCCGTCAGAAACGCCGACGAGGTAACAATTGTTTTTTCAGCACGTACCAGTTTTTACAGCAAGGATTATATTGAATCCGCAGAAGTAGACGCTGAAATGGCTCTCGGCTGTGAATATGATGAACTTTATTTCCGTCACGTCAGCGACTACAAAGAACTTTTTGAACGTGTTGAATTTTCACTTGACGACAATTCCGGACATGATGATATATCAGGTCTTACAACTGACAAAAGAATTGCCCGTCTGCGTGGCAACGAACTTGACAACAAGGAATGTCAGAGACTTATCCATGACAATAAACTTATAGAACTTTATTTTAATTTTGCACGTTATCTCATGATATCCGCAAGCCGTGCAGGTACTCAGCCTATGAACATTCAGGGTATATGGAATGAGGATATGAAAGCGTCACTCGGAAGCCGTTACAGCGTCAACGTGCGTACACAGATGAATTACTGGATTGCAGAAAGCTGTAATCTTTCGGAATGTCATCTCCCTCTTTTTGACCTGCTTGAACGTGTCTGCGAAAACGGCAGGAAAACCGCAAGGGAAATGTATGGTANTAAAAAAGGCNTTGTATGTCNTCACAATACGGACATATGGGGTGATACCGCACCGCAGGACACTTTTCTCCCGTCAACTATATGGGTGACGGGCGGTGCGTGGCTTGCACTTCATATCTTTGAACACTATGAATATACAAAGNACAAAGATTTTCTTGCTGAAAAGTACCATATAATNAAAGAATCCGCTNAATTTTNTGTTGAGTATCTNATTGAAAANGANGACGNGAAACTTGTTACCTGTCCATCCGTTTCACCCGAAAATACGTATCTTACGGAGGACGGAGTAAAAGGCTGTCTTTGTATGGGACCTTCAATGGATTCGCAGATTATAACAGTACTGTTTCAGAATGTCATAAAATCAGCTGAAATCCTCGGAAAAGACAAGACATTTTCCAAGAAGCTTGCCGGACTGCTGAAAAAGCTTCCTGAAACTGAAATCGGAAAATACGGACAAATCAAGGAATGGGCTGTTGACTATGATGAGGTTGAAATAGGTCACAGACATATTTCACAGCTTTTTGCACTTCACCCCGCAAGTCTTATTTCTCCGCACAAAACTCCGAAACTTGCCGACGCAGCAAGGGCAACCCTTATCCGCAGACTTATTCATGGTGGAGGTCATACCGGCTGGAGCTGTGCGTGGATTGCTAATATGTGGGCAAGGCTTTATGATGGTCGTATGGTTTACGAAAATATAAAAAATCTTCTTGCTTATTCGACAAATCCCAATATGTTCAATAACTGTCCACCTTTCAGAATAGACGGAAATTTCGGTGGAGCGTCAGCAATTACGGAATCTCTAATGCAGTGCTGTGAGGGTGAAATAAATCTTTTGCCGGCACTTCCGGACGAATGGAACAGCGGTTATATAAANGGACTCCGTGCAAAAGGCGGATTCGGCGNTGATATTTCTTGGGAAANAGGAAAGCTTAAAACTGCNGTTATTACTTCTGATGACGGCGGTGAATGTCGTCTGCGTGCGAACTGCGTNGTAAGCANTGTGTGCGACGGCGATACAGTAGGCTNAAGAATTGAGGACGGCGTTANAATATTNAATACTGCCGAAGGTCATACATATACAGTAAAAGCATGATTNATTGGAGGAAAAAAATGAATATTCTAAAATATATTTCTGTTGCTCTGACTGCTGTTCTGTCGGTTACAGCCGTCACAGCCTGTAGTTCAAAGAAGAATACAGAAGAATCGTCTGAGGATATACCGGTCATTGAGGAAATAACTGAACCTTTAACAGAGCCTTTGACAGAAGAAATTCCCACAGAACCGCCTGTGGAGACATATCCGGAAAATCCCATATCATATGCGGAAATTCAACATTCCTACGCTTCCGACCTCTATGAAGCCGAAAGGGAAAGGTTAAGGGGCGGACTTACTGCAACAAATGAAAGATACGGTTACAGCGGAGGAGGTTACGTAACAGGTTTTGACAATGACGGACACAGGTCTGTTAAATTCAGGTTTGACGCTCCGGCTACACAGCATTATGATATTTCTTTCGGAATAGCTTCTGATATACAGGCAAAATGCCATGTTTTCCTGAACGGTTCGGAACTCTACAGTTTTGAAACAACATCTGACGGACAGTTCCAGAAAATAACGCATTGCGGTATTTTCATGGAAAAGGGAACTGCTGAAATAGAAATCTTTCCTCAGGGCGATATTATGCTTGATTATCTCGACATTGAAAACAGTGTTGCCATAAATAATATAAGTTATAAGGCTGACAGTGTTCCCGTAAACCCGAACGCTTCTGCCGAAGCAAAGGAACTTATGAAGTTTCTTTCTGACAATTACGGTAAATATACACTTACCGGACAGTATGTATCAGGTGCTGAAAATACTGAACTTGAACTTATATATAAGAATACTGGAAAATATCCTGTAATAAGATTTTCCATAATTGATGATGCACCCGCAGATTCAGCCATTACTCCTGAAAATGTTGATGCGTGTATTAAGTGGCACGAAAAAGGCGGTATAAACGCCATTACATGGGAATGGAAATCTCCGTCACTTCAGTCGTCGGTATATGCTCAGGAATGTGACTTCAATCTTCTGAATGCCATGACTGATGTCGATATTTCAAAATATTCACGAGAACAGGTTTACAATCTCTACAGCGAAAAATATATTTCCGAAGAATGTTATAAGCTTATGGCAGCAATAGACGACATCGCCACAAAACAGCTTATGCCACTCAAAGAAAAAGGCATACCGGTTCTGTGGAGACCTCTTTATGACGCTTCATTAGGATATAACAGTCCTGACGGTGCTGTATACTGGTGGGGTGCAGGCGGTGCAGAGGCTTACCGCTGGCTCTGGGAACTGCTTTACGACCGTCTTGCAGGATATTACCACCTTGATAATCTCATATGGGTATGGAACGGCATGAGTGACGCTTATTCTGTTGATTCGTCAATGTTTGATATTGCGTCGTATGACCTCTATACAGGAACAGAAAAGAAGTTCGGAAGCCGTTGTGAACAGCTTATGGCGGTTCAGAAGTACATAAACGGTAAAATTATTGCTGTAAGTGAATGTGACAACGTTCCCGATATGGACGCTTCTTTCAGGGATAATTCAGTGTGGTCATTTTTCGGCTTGTGGCACGGCGAGTATATCACTGACGAAAACGGTGAGTATTCAGAAAAATATACAAGCAAAGAGGAACTTATACGTGCATATAATTCAGAAGGTTCGCTTACCCTTGACGAATACAAGACTCTCCGTGCAGGTGGACAGCTTTCGGCAGGAACGAGAAACTTCTCGTCTGAATTGCAGGAAGAATATCCCGAACCGACAACAGAAACATCTGTGTATGATGATTACAACTATAATTATGATTATGACTNTGACTACAATGATTATGATTACGATTATGACTNTGACTATGACTNTGNNTATGNCTACGACTACGGCTACAGTGAATGGTAATATGTAATTTATTTCCGGAAAAGGAGGATTTCCATGAACTCATTTATTAATGAACGACCGTTATCGGCTGAACAGAATGAACTTCTTGGCAGGATAACAAGAGAAGTATCAGGAAAGAATATAAAGACAGTAAGTTTTAAAATGAATGATGTCCTTGTTGTAACTCCGTTTTCGGCAGTCAGAGATATATTCATGTTTATGGAGAATGATTTCCGGAAAATCAGCAAATCACGTAAAAGCTTTGNGGAANTGNGTACCGAAGCACANGATTCGGCTNGTNAGAGGNACGNAAAAGAATGTGNTAATATTGATAATATATATAGTATANTTATGAAANCCGCAAAAATAAAAAAAGAGAATGCAGAAATTCTCATGAAACGTGAATGTATGCTGACTGAAAAATTTTCGTTTGCGAGAGAGTGTGGAAAGGCACTTTTTCGTGAAGCTGAAAAGAACGGTAAAAAGATAATTATAGTTGCAGATTCGGTTTATCCGGACGATGTTATTCGGAATATTCTTGAAAAATGCGGTTACGGTTCTTATGACGAACTTATAATAAATCCTAATGATTTCGGAAAAATTCAGGAAGTGTCGGGCGTTGAACCGTCTGAACTCCTGCACATCGGTGGAAATGTTGAACATGATGTTGAAAATCCGATTTTAAAAGGTTCAAAGGCATTACTTCTTTCTCCGGTTGTTCCGCTTATGGTCAGGTCGGGCAGAATGAGGGGATTTATTGAGGCAGATATATTTTTTGAGGTCGATTCTCCTAAGTATCTCGCTCTAAGATGTGCTTTAGGACTTTACGCAATGTACGGCTTTGACGTTCCGCAGAACAAAATACCTAAATCAGACTTCTGCAAAGACCCTTATATGCTGGGTTTCATAGTGTACGGCACTTGCAGTCTGATTGATGGAAGTTATCAACCCGATACACAGTTAAATAAAGAACTTCTTTCGTTGACGGGAAATAATCAGAAAATTTTTCAGGGCAGAGACGACTTTATAAGAATGTTTAATGAATATTTCGGCGAATTTTCTGACTGCATGGAATATGTTGGTCTTGAATTGCCGTTTAAATTTCTGGCGTGCCATTCCGCACCTGCTGACAGAATGTTACTCAGGTCATGTATTTCCGACGGAACTTATAAAAAATGGTCAGAATCCGTCACTGAACCAGAAATTGCTCCCGTTTATGCACGCACGGTCAAAAAGAACGCTGTTTCAAGGCTTGCCGACAAACTGTTTCCGCCCGGTACTAAAGTAAGGACAATTGCCGACGGCATTCTTGCAAAATCGCACCGTTAATCCGACAATAATTTTTTCAGACTACTTTTTTATGTATTTCCCGTGCTTAAAATACATGAAACCCCTAAATAATCCGTTGCACTCCTTTGTACTGATGTGTTAAAATATACTTACAGAACAAAAGGAGGTAAAAAACAATGAATAACAAAATAAGAGTGCTTATCGGCGACGATTCTGCCGAAACAGGCGTGAGTATTGCAAACAAGCTCCGTGAGAGAGGTATGTACGCATATACCAGACGAAAGGATTGCAGTATAATCCTTGAATCCATAAGGAACGACCCGCCGGACGTTGTTGTGATTGACATTACGGCTCAGAACGGCGATGTTGTTTCCATTATGAAAAGAGTAAGGGAACTCGGAGTAAANTTTCCGGTTTTTGTNGTTACTTCTTCANANGACAACNAATTTATTGAACGNCAGGTTATAGACAACGGTGCGTCAAAATTCCTGCTCAAGCCCTACGATGCAGACGACCTTTGCAGAGCAATAAATTCTGCTCTCGGCGACAGGGCTAACAGTCTCAGCGACGATATGGAAGTTGTTGTCACGGATATCATTCATCAGCTTGGTGTCCCTGCTCATATAAAGGGTTATCATTATCTCAGAACCGCTATTCTTTATTCAATAGAGGACAAAACGCTCCTTGACAGTGTTACGAAACTTCTTTATCCGACTGTTGCCGGAATATATGACACTACTTCGTCAAGAGTAGAGCGTGCAATTCGTCATGCCATAGAGATTGCATGGGACAGGGGAAATGTCGATACACTCAATTCCTTTTTCGGATATACTGTTGATACCGGAAAGGGCAAGCCTACAAATTCCGAATTTATCGCCCTTATTACAGATAAACTCCGTCTGAGGTACAAAGCGGCTTTAAGGAGAGTATGATTTGTATAAGTCGGTAAATTCCGGAATTGATATAAATATAAATAAGGAGGATTTTACTTTGGCTTTCAAAAAAATCAGTCTTTCAGAACTTTCTTTCAATCCGTTTGAAAAAATCGGAAAGGAGTGGCTGCTCCTCACAGGAGGTAATGCAGAAAATTTCAACACCATGACAGCATCATGGGGACAGCTTGGCGTATTGTGGAACAAAAGTGTCCTTACCTGCTACATAAGACCAAACCGTTATACATATGAGTTCATAGACAACGGCGAGTATTTTACTGCGTCTTTCTTCGGTGAACAGTACAGAAACGCACTTGCTTTCTGCGGTTCTCATTCCGGCAGGGACTGCGACAAGGTTAAGGAAACAGGTCTTACACCTGTTGAAACTGATGGCTGTATGACCTTTGAGGAAGCAGAACTTGTACTTGTATGTCGTAAACTCTATAAATATGATATGCAGGAAAGCGGTTTTACAACTGATGACGGAATACCTGAACAGTTTTTCAGCAAAGACCCTTACCACAGGGCGTATATTTCAGAAATCACAGCGGTTTATGTTAAAGAATAACAAAAAAGTACGTACTTTAAGAGCGATACTCATATAGAAGTAATGCCCGAAAGTAGTTTTTCAACTGCTTTCGGGCTTATTTTAATTATTTGTTTATTCGTATAAATCAGAATTTAGTCAGACTTTTCCGTGAACTCATTGACTGTCTACGATTGCAACATAGGTTCAGAATTTCTCGCTATGCTTACAAACGTCTTGACAAACCATAAAAAAATTACATACAAAAAAGGCTCACATAACGCCCGTATGCCTATCGTATAGACCACTGAACTGTATATACCGCTGAAATGATTGTTCAGCATATCCACCTCATGCAGCCCGAGGATATTNAATNTCAGTGAGGNAATGNNCNGNGCTGTCATGNNGANATTGANGCGTTTCATATTTTTTGCAGTATTTATNTCATTCTNTGCNGNTGNNANCATNATCTTTATCANNATNATTATNGTTACAGCAGNTGCTNTGAACACGGGAATATCCTTTATCAGTCTGAATACAAGCACATTTCTGTATGCTTCCGGAGAATCGGCAAGCTCACGGGGAAACGATAGCATATCATAATAGAACGGCAGCATTGCATCATGAGTTTTATAACATATTATTTCATAAACTCTTGTTACAAAACGTTCCAACATAAAAGCTGATGCCACTGTGCCTGTCAATATAGCCATTACCTTCAATGCTTTTGTATTTCCGTTCGTTTCTTTCTTCTGTATATTCAGCGTGTGCTGTCTTGTGATAAGAGCTGTCATTATAATAAGTGCAGGGATACCGAAATACTGATATACCTGACAATAATATCTTTTGTTTTCAAATACCCCTGCAACATATTGCTGTTCGGCACTCATAACATATAGCTGTCTTATCACCGTCCATATGCCTTGTATCAGATAAGCTATACCTGCCGTCATAAGCATACGCCATCCGTTTTGTACGAAAAAGCGTTTTTTATCGGCTTTACGGAAAGCTATGAACATACATATAAATAACAATGTGGGAACAACAGTAACAATAATATTGTCTGTGATACCGTATGGGGTTTTCATGGTGAAAGTTGTGGCTGCCTTGGCTGCTTTANAGGCTTCGGGAGANTTATAATTGTTACCGACCATAAGNCAGATGTAGAATGTACCACAGTAGTCATGTCCTATGTCAGTATCCATTGTAACTTCCGNATCAGCTGTTGGCATATTCANAACATCTTCATCAAGGTCGTTAAAAAATAGAATGAATATCACCTGACTCAAAAAGAATAATATTACCCCAACAACAAGCGCTATAAACGTAAAGCTGATATTATGTATCTTTTTATGGGCTTTTTCCGGCATATCGTCTAAAACGACTGTTTCTTTTTCCATTGATTACCGCCTTTCTTTTTCACTCTTGTAAATTCAGATTTATTTTACTGGTATTATACATCAAAAAAACTGTTATGTCAATAAAAACGCCATAGTATTTTGGACTTATAATCAAAAATACTATGGCTAAAAATTTCTATATGAGTATCGACCTAAAGTACGTCTTTTATTTTTATGAATTAAACTTCCGGAAATGCTGCAAGCGGAAGGTCTGCTGCTGAAATAGTCCTTATTTCAACATACTGTATAGCAAGGGCATCATTATTTGTGATACCGTCGCCGTTTCCGATAACGTCACCTGCTTTTTTGCCTTTTTCAGATATCTTGAATTCTTCGGGATTTGCAATAGCCTGCATTATTAATACAGCGTCAGAGATGTTAACTTCGCCGTCTTCGTTAACATCGCCGTATTTTATGTCTTCTTTATCGCTGCCAATCTTTACGCCGTCATATGCAACAAGCTCACAATCCTTGTCAATGCTGTTTGTTGTTTCCGGATTCCATAAATTTGACCACCAAATCTGAATTTCGCCCGTTTTAACGTCTTCCGGAACTTCTGATGTATCAATTTTGATTACAAGGTTGCCGTCCTTATCTGCGTTGCCTGACCACTCAATGTTTACCCAGTCGTCATCAGAAGGACCGTTTGAGTAACCGAACGCAGCCGCNGATTGAAGCNNCNGCTGTNCCCTTGATNTNGATAGTNNTTGTNTCACCGAAACCGTCTTTNTTGTCAATTTTATACTTTTTAACTNCAAACTTGAAATCGTCCGGTATAGTTGTAGTAGTNGTAGTTGTTTGNTTTNAACCGGAAGAAGCTGTTGTGGTAGTAGTTGTTGTACCTGTGCCGGAAGTTGTTGTAGTTGTTGAATTTATCGGCTTGTCGGGCTTGTCAACGAGTACTCCCTTGTCAACAATAGCTGCCTTTACGACAGTAGTCTTTCCGTTTGCTCTTATGATAACGCTGTTGAGACTTGAAACATTGCCGTTATTAGCTTCCCATGCTGTTTTTATATCATCAGCCGAGAAGTAAGCAATACCGTTCTTTTCGTCGATATAGTAAGGCTTTACAGTTGTCCAGCCACCCCAGTCAGCGTCCATGAAAGCAAGTTCAGGGTCACCGCCTGTGTATTTTACAGCTATATCCTTGCCCTCAAATTCGGAGAACTTGATAATCTGTGCCGGAGAGCCTTCCTTGCCGTCCACACCGCTGTCATAAGCACCTGCTGTATTTGCAATTTCCTTGCCTGTTGAAATATCCTTATGTGTATACTGCTTTGCGGTTGTGAAGTCCTTACCGCCCCATACAACAGAATCATCAGCGAGTACAGCCATCATTGCATCGACAACCTGACCGGAATCCTCATACCATGTGTTAGTATCTCTATCAAGGTAGTCNNGTNCTTCGGANTGGTCTTCATTACCTCTTGCATCANTGNCCCAGAGTACGCACGGGAAACCATAGCTCTTTGCAAGTGAAACATATGTTGTAGCCCATTCACAGCGAGCNTCNGTGTTGTTGNAGTTTGAAGCACTAAATTCGCCGAGNATAACAGGAATATTGTTATCGATAAAAGTCTTTCGGATATTCTTGAGAATACCCTCAAGTTCAGTAGCATATGTTTCGGAGAAAGTGCTGTGGTCGCCGTCACCCATACAGAAATTGTAAGGTGAATAGGCATGGACAGATGCGGCAACATACGGGTCGTTCGGAATTTCGAGGGCTGCCATCATGTTTATATCACTGCCCGATGCACAATAAGGCGGACAGGAGAGAAGTCTCGTCTTCTGATAAGGAGATTCAACGCTTCTTACCGTATCAACGAAATCTTTATTAAGTTTGTTGACAACCTCAAAGAGCTTTTCCTTTGGAGCGTTGGGAGCTAACCACCATTCATATTCCTGTCCTGCGGCACGTGGTTCATTCATACCCTCAAAGATAAGATGCTGGTCATAATCCTTGAACTCAGTGGCAATCTGTTTCCATGTATTCTTCAACTTTGCTGAAATTTCGTCATAAGCCGTGTCAAAGTCAGGTCTGTTAATCCATTCTTCGTGGTGTACATTAAGGATAACATACATATCTTCTTCATAGCACCAGTCAATAATTTCACGTACACGTGCGAACCATTCGGCNTCAATAGTGCCGTCTNCGCTCATGTGCTGATACCATGTNGTAGGGNGANGAACANNATTGAATCCNTTATCCTTNANANCCTTGATAGTCNCTTTTGTGCAGGCANGGTTGCCCCATGCAGTTTCNGTTTCAAGACCTGCATGACCTTTACCGTTGGTTNCNTCAAGCGAGTTACCATAGTTCCAGCCTATTTTCATATCCTGTGTTATTTCAAAAGCTGTTTTAATGTCTGCTGCGTCAACGACCTGCTTGTCGTTAAGAGGAGCAAAATTGAGTGCGGACATCATGCATACTGCTGCTGCGGAAATGCTTACAATACGCTTGATGTTCTTTGATTTGTTAAACATTTTTAATACCCTCCTGTATTAGTATTTTTTTACGGATATAATATCCTACTATTTTAATTTTATCACAATACCATAAAAAAGTCAATATAATTTGTGCAGTTCGTCCAAATGTGCCGTAACAAAATTAATCCGGATATTTTAGCGATAATGTATAGCTTTTTTAAATCACAGCGGTTTCATAAAATAATAATTTATTAATATATAAAAAAATCAATCTTATATACTGCAATATTGAATAAATATGCAGACTGTGATATAATATGTATACAATTCAGAAGGAGGAAATTTTTATGAATTACGAAAGACTTGAAAAGAACATAACCGACAATATCAAAGAGGCACAAATAAAGCTGGGTTTTGACAACAGACCGATGAGTTTTAATTATATGCTCGGTTCACTTAATCATCTTATCGGGGAAAGTCTTGATTCCGACAGTATGAAAACGGCACTTGAAAATTTTGCGGTAAATACCCATGAAAGACTCGGTGAAATAACGTTCCGTCCGATAAAAGACGGTTTTTGTATAACTGTATCGGCTGAGGGTACTGCTTATGNAAACGGTCTTGACGGTTTTGAATTTATTACGGAATTTGTAAATACTGNCAGAAATCACGGTGTTTCGCTTGACGATGTTATGGNGNTATTCCGTAAATATTCAGACAATGTAATTGCTGAAAAGAAAGAAAACGGCGAATTTGACCGTCTTGTATACTTTGCCGACGGAAACCCCGACGAATATTTATATTGTATTGCAGCGGAAGAAATAGACGGACATATTCATGTAACGTATCACCGTTTTATAAGGGAGGACTATGAAGAATTTAACTTCTGAAAAAACGTCACTTATTGCAGGGATTATAATTATTTTCATGTCATATTTTTTTATAACGTCTGAAAGCGTTCTGACTGTCCACGACGATATACTGACCTATGCGGAGGTACAGCACGGCGACCTTTTCGGTACTATAAAAAGCTATGCCGAAAACGGAAGAATAAGTCATATTCCCATGACGTTTCTGCTGTGGATACCGTATTATTTTCATTCTGTAACTGCGGTGAGGATTTTTTCTGCTGTATCGGTATTGTTCAACATGAGTGGTCTTTATGTGCTTGTAAGGAACAATTCTGGAAAGTACAACGCATATCTTACATGTATTCTGTTTATTTCGTTTGCGTGTATATCTAATCAGCATAATCTTTTTGTCGCCTATACTTTCGCACATCAGTTACCGGTCGGAATTATTCTTTTTTCACTCGACCTGTATATAAAATATCTGAAATACGACAAATTCCGACATAAAATATCAAGTGCGATACTGTTTTTTACAGCCTGTTTCATGTATGAGGCTATGACTGTATTTTTTCTGATATTTGCAGGACTTTCACTCTACAGAAACAAAGATAAAAAATTATGCGNANGTANGAAAATTNTAATCAGANACATATTTNTTCATNGAATNTTGCTGTCTGTCTATCTGCTGNTATACGTTTTATGGAGATATTTTCACCCGTCATATTACGACGGTACAAGGTTTTATCTGAAAAATATACCCATGAGTATTCTTGCACTTGTCAAATTCTCTTTCGGCATGACACCAATGTTGCCGGCATTTGCAATGCTTGCGAAAAAATATATAACATGGCAGGAATTTATTGCTTCTGTAAGTTTATGGAATATTCTTGCTCCTGTTATTGCAGGTACGGCATTTTACAGGGTATTTCCGAAAATAAAGAAACCTGAAAAGACTGTTTCTGCGGTGATTTTCTGTATTTCGGGAATGATTGTTCCGAACGTTCTTATAAGTCTTACCGAAAAATACACCTACTGGGCAAGTATGAACGCTTATTCATATGTACCGTCATTTTACAGTTATTTCTTTATGATTATTCTTTTAGTCATTGTGTTTTCAACATTTAAACGTGGAAATGTTGAAAAGTCTGTTGAAAAAGTGTTGAGTATCTGTGTAGCATTGGTAACGCTTGTATGTTCACTGGGCAACACCGCATGGGACGCTTATTTCAGTAAGAATCTTGACAGGTACAGGGCTTTTGAAGAAGCGGTTTCTTCCGAATATTTCAAGGATATTCCCGACGGAACTGTTATATATATTCCCGATTATACAGGTATTCACAACGATATGAATCTTACGGCATATTATGCAGATGTGTATATTTCCGCAGACGTGACATTTGAAAATAATTATGATAACATTGATTTTTCAAAACCTGTTGTTTCAATGCTCTATGACGACAGTACACAAAAAATCACTATTGAGAGAATAAACTGAAATTTACCACATATTCCGCCCTGAAATCGTGNTATTNNCTTCACCTTTGATANTTGNCATTAATTCCCNTGCNTGATATAATTAAACTGTTGGCATATTATGTATATTCGTATGTATAGAATGTATTGAACGCCTGAATTTAAACTTATGGAGATAACAAATGTACAAAACAGTAAATAATATCAAGATAAATTACGAACAGAAAGGCAACGGAGATTTGATTGTACTTCTTCACGGCTGGGGAAGTAATATAAAGCTTTTCGCCAATCTCATTGACCTGCTTTCAAAGAAATATACCGTTGTGGCTATGGATATGCCGGGTTTTGGAGAGAGTGAAGAACCGCCGTCGGCATGGTGTGTTGACGACTATGTTAATTTTGTCATTGACTTTCTGAAAGACTATGACAACAAACAAATAATGTTTCTGGGTCATTCTTTCGGCGGACGTGTGATTATAAAGCTTAACAGCCGTAAGAATCTCGCCTTTAAAATAAGTAAGGTTATACTCGTTGACAGTGCCGGAATTATGCCCCCTAAATCGAATAAAAAGAGTTTCCGCACACGTAAGTATAAATTTTTCCGCACGATACTTTCAACGGGTATCATGCAGAAAATTGCCCCGTCCGCACTTGAAAAGCTCCGTGTGAAATATGGAAGTGCGGACTATGCCGCCGCCTCTCCGTTAATGAGACAGGTGCTTGTAAAAGTCGTGAATGAGGACTTAGAGCCTTTGATTCCTAATATAAAATGTCCGACACTTCTCGTGTGGGGCGTTAATGATACGGCTACACCTCTTTCGGACGGTGAAAAAATGGAGAAACTCATTCCTGATGCCGGACTTGTTAAACTTGAAAATGCAGGTCACTACTCATTCCTTGAACAGCAGTTCACATTCAACCGTGTAATGTGTTCGTTCATGAAAATTGAGGAATAATATAAGGNGATTATTTGATGTATACTATATTTTTCTGNATATACGCCATTNTAGCANTTTCCNGAATTATATTTTTCGGACTTAGGGAGTTCCATATGCTCCAGCTTAACGGCTANAAANCCCNCGAACANTCGTGGTGGATGAAAAAGAATTTTAAGAGATATATTTTTCCACTTGTACTTTTTGTGGGACAGTTTGCAATGTCTGCAATCTGTTATAATATGCCGTTTCGTTATAATATACCGTTTCTTACAGTATTTGCAGTTCTTAATATTTTCTTTTCAATTCTTAATAAACCATCAAAGAAGTTCAAGAAACCTCTTAAATATACCGCCCGTGTAAAAAGAATGATGACTACTTTCTTTATTTTGGTTTCGGTAATGTATGCAATAGGTACGATTTCCGGAAGTATGCCGTGTAAGTGTATCGACTGGAAGCCTTTTGATAATATTCTGCCGTTTATTATGGTAAACTCTGCATTGTATTTAACGCCATTGCTTGTGCCGTTGTCAAACCTTATAAACAAACCCATTGAAACATATATACAGCACTGGTATATAAACGACGCTAAAAGAATACTGTCCGAAATGCCCGACCTCCATAAAATCGGCATTACAGGCAGTTACGGCAAGACAAGTATGAAATTCTATCTCAGTGAGTTATTGAGTTCACAGTATAATACGCTTAAAACCCCCGAAAGTTTCAATACACCTATGGGCGTTACAATTACAGTAAGACAGCATTTAAAGCCTACACATGAGTATTTCATATGTGAAATGGGTGCAAGACGTGTACACGAAATAAAGGAACTCTGTGACATTGCACACCCTCATGACGGTATTATAACTTCTGTTGGTCCTCAGCACCTTGAAACTTTCAATTCAATAGAAAACGTAGTNAATACAAAGTTTGAACNCGCCGACAGTGTTCAGGCTGTAGGNGGAAAAATCTACCTCAACGGTGACAATGAACTTATCAGAAAAAAAGCTCCTCAGTATAAAAACGCTGTTATGTATGGTTTACAGGAACACAATGACTACCGTGCAACTGATATTTCCGTATCGGACAGAGGAACAGAATTTACTGTAACTGCTCCCGACGGTGAAAACTGTCGTTTCACTATGAAGTTATTAGGAGAACACAATGTACAGAACGTTCTCGGTGCAATTGCATATTGTCACGGTATCGGAATACCACTTGAAAAACTTGTACTTCCCGTCAAGAGAATAGCTGCCGTACCGCACAGACTACAGTTGCTTGACAAGGGTGGCAATCTCACTTACATTGACGACGCTTATAATTCAAATCCAAGCGGTTGCCGTGCGGCTCTTAACGTTCTCGGACTTTTCGATGCCTGTCGTATTCTTGTAACTCCCGGAATGGTTGAACTCGGTGCAAAACAGGAAGAACTTAATTTCGAGTTCGGACAGGAAGCTGCCAAAGCCTGTGACTATATCGTGCTTGTCGGAAAAAATCAGACTGTTCCGATTTACAATGGCATAAAGGAAGCAGGCTACGACATGAACAACGTCTATGTTGCGGACGGTCTTAATGAGGCTCTTGCAAAAGTACAAGAGTACAGAACCGACAAAAAGAAAATAGTCCTTCTTGAAAACGACCTTCCCGACAATTATTAATATACAAAAGGAGTAAATTATTATGAAAATCAATCTTGCTGTTCTTTTCGGCGGAAAAAGTGTCGAACACGAAGTATCTGTTATTTCGGCTGTTCAGGCTATGGCAAGCATGAACAAGGAAAAATATAACATTATTCCCGTCTACATGACAAAACAGAATGAATTTTGGACGGGTGAAAAGCTTTTTGACATAAACTCATTCAAGGATATTCCCGAACTCTTAAAGGAATGTACAGCCTGTGTATTTGTAAGAAGTGAGGGAAAAGTACAGCTTATCCGTCAGAAGATGAAGAAATTCGGTTCAAATCTTATTTCTGACATTGATATTGCTTTCCCGATAGTTCATGGTACTAACGTTGAGGACGGTGCTTTACAGGGTTATTTACAGACACTTGATATTCCGTATGTTGGCTGTGATGTTCTTGCGTCTGCCGTTGGAATGGATAAGTTTGTCATGAAGATTTTACTTAAAGATGCCGGATTCCCTGTGCTTGACTGTTGTCGTTTTTCGTCATTTGAGATTGATAAAATTGATGAATGTGCCGACAAGGTTGAATCAAAATTCGGTTATCCGGTAATTGTAAAGCCTATAAATCTTGGTTCAAGCGTTGGTATTTCAAAAGCGTCCGACAGGGACAGTCTTATAAAATCAATGGAAAATGCCTTTGAGTTTTCAGACAGAATCCTTGTAGAACCTGCCGTTGTAAAGCTCAAGGAAATAAACTGTTCAGTAGTCGGAGACAGTGAGTCAGCAGAGGCTTCAATATGTGAAGAACCCGTACAGGCAAGCGAGGACGATATTTTAAGCTTTGAACAGAAGTACGTCGGCGGTGGTGGAAAATCNGNCGGAAGCAAGGNTATGGCTACTCTTAAAAGAAAAATTCCTGCCGACANCACTCCCGAACAGGACGAATTTGTAAGAAAAACCGCAGTTGACGCTTTCCGTTATCTCGGCTGTAACGGCGTTACACGTATAGACTTTATGCTTGATATGGCTGACAACAAAATATATATAAATGAAATAAATACTATTCCCGGTTCGCTCGCATTCTATCTTTGGGAACCTAAGGGCGTTAAATATGCTGAACTCCTTGAAAGAATGATACAGCTTGCACTTAAACGTTACAGAATGGGCGAAAAAATAAACTACTCATTCGATACCAATATTCTTGCTATGGGCGGAAGCTTCGGAGCAAAGGGAAGTAAAAGATAAGGAGGGTCGTTTATGACCGAAAAGGAAAAATTACAGGCAGGCGAACTCTACAACGGCAATGACAAGGAACNTGTNGCTGACCGNNTAAGTGCAAAAAAGTTANNTGNGGNATNTNNNTCNNNNACANANAATGATTTTCAGAAAAGGGAAAGACNTCTTGACAGACTTCTTGCTTTCAAAGGTNAAAATANANGGANTGAACCGAATTTTTTCTGTGACTACGGATATAATATAATACTCNGNGANAACTTCTATTCAAATCATAATCTTGTGATTCTTGACTGTGCGGAGGTTATTTTCGGGGACAATGTTTTCATAGGTCCTAACTGCGGATTCTACACGGCAGGTCACCCGCTTGACTATAAGGCACGCAATGCAGGTCTTGAATACGCAAAGCCGATAAAAATTGGTAGCAATGTATGGATTGGCGGAAACGTCTGCGTTATGCCCGGTGTTACGATAGGCGACAACGTTGTAATAGGCGGTGGAAGTGTTGTTACTAAAGATATTCCGTCGGGAGTGGTTGCGGTAGGAAATCCGTGTAAACCTGTTAAGGACATTCCGGAAAGCACCTTTGTTCTGCCTGAAAAGCCGGAAAAGCCTGCACCGGAAGCTGAACCCGAAAAACCTAAGAAGAAAACTAAACANTATTCTGTTGAGGAAATANTAANATNNGTCNCANGNAGGGCAAGGCTGTGAATACACTTCATTTCANGTATGCGGTCGAAATCGAAAAGACACGTTCTATAACTCAGGCTGCTGAAAATCTGTACATGGCTCAGCCTAATCTGAGCAAGGCTATCAAGGAGCTGGAGAACACTCTCGGAATAACTATATTCCGCCGTACTTCAAAGGGCGTTATCCCGACAGACCAAGGGTTAAAATTTCTTGGTTATGCGAAACAGGTTCTTATGCAGATAGACAATATGGAAGCTATACATTCCCCCGAAAAATACAAGAATAACAAGCTCCGTATTTCCGTTCCCCGAACCGGATATATCTCAAAGGCTTTTTCTGAATATATCGCTGAAACTGACAATTCCGACGATATGGAAGTATATTTCTGTGAAACAAATTCCCTGCGTACTATAGAAAACGTCCGTGACAACGGTTATGATTTCGGAATAATCAGATTCAATACGGCTCATGAAAAGTATTTCATGGACTTTCTTGAAGAAAAGAATCTCAGCAGTAAGTTACTGTGGGAATTTGAAATGCTTGCGGTGATGTCTGCCGAACACCCTGCGGCACATACTGAAAATCTGCAATATTCCGAACTTTCATGTAATTATATAGAACTCACTCAGGGTGATGACGCTGTGCCGTATGTTTCCGGAGCAGTGGAAAAGCTGTTTGCCGCAAACCGTCCGGCAGATATTCCCGTAAGGAAAGTATGTATGTACGACAGAGGCAGTGCCTTGGATTTTCTGCTTACTGTTCCGCAGTCGTTCATGCTTGATTCTCCTGTTCCGGAAAGTCTCTGCGGAAAATACAGGCTTGTACAGCGAAAATGTTCATTCCATGATAACAGTTTCAAGGATATGCTGATATATTCCACCGGACACAAGCTTTCAGATATGGAACTGAAACTTGTGAATAAATTCTATGAAGTCCGCAATGAAGCCGCATTTGCTGAATACCGTTAATCTGACATATAAAAAACGGAATATAATTATTCTTTGTGCGGAAGTGTGTCAATAATATAGTGCGTTTACATTAAAGAATATTTGTGCATAACGTATAATTTGACGAATCTGTTTTGATACTTCTGATATCGATAACAGAATATCGATATTAAAATATTATATTTCCCTGTAAAAGAATTGTGTGATATAATATTTATAATCCGATGCCGTCCATATGGGGACGGCACATTTTTATGAAAGGAAAATTTGGATATGTTTGAAATTACAGAAAAGAGAAGTCTTAATCCGACTGTTACCCTTATGAAAATCAATGCCCCTAAAGTTGCAAAAAAATGCGAACCGGGTCAGTTCATTATCCTCAGAACAGACGAGGAAGGCGAANGNATTCCGCTTACTATTGCTGATTTTGACCGTGAAAGCGGTACAGTTACCATTATATNCCAGATNGTNGGNGCTACTACCGAAAAGCTCAATCACATGAACGAGGGCGATTGTCTGCATGACTTTGTAGGACCTCTCGGACGTGCTACCGAAATGGACGGACTAAAAAAAGTTGCTGTAGTAGGCGGCGGCGTAGGCTGTGCAATAGCTTATCCGGTTGCGAAGAAACTTCACGAACTCGGCGTTGAAGTACATTCAGTAGTAGGTTTCAGAAACAAGGATTTAGTGATTTTAGAGGACGAATTTAGAGCTGCAAGTTCAAAATTTGTACTCATGTCCGACGACGGTTCAGCAGGTGAAAAGGGTCTTGTTACCGACGCTCTCAAAAAACTTATCGAGAGCGGTGAGAAGTACGACCGTGTTATAACAATCGGTCCTCTTATCATGATGAAATTTGTCTGTCAGCTTACAAAGCAGTACGAGATTCCCACAGTTGCGTCAATGAATCCTATCATGATTGACGGCACAGGAATGTGCGGAGGCTGTCGTCTTACAGTCGGCGGAGAAACTAAATTTGCGTGCGTTGACGGTCCGGAATTTGACGGTCACCTTATAGACTTTGACGAGGCTATGGCTCGTGGTGCGATGTATAAGCCGTTTGAACGCAAGACACATGAAGATACTTGTAATCTTTTCAGTCAGGAGGTAAAATAAAATGCCTAATATGTCATTAAAGAAAAACGAAATGCCCGTACAGAATCCGGACGTAAGAAATAAGAATTTTGAAGAAGTAGCACTCGGCTATACAGAAGAACAGGCTATAGATGAAGCAAAAAGATGTCTCCACTGCAAGAATAAGCCATGTACCAACGGCTGTCCCGTACAGATAGATATTCCGTCATTTATTGCACAGGTTGCAGAGGGGANTTTTGCAGAGGNATATAAAATAATCACNANNTCACNGCTCNCTCCCTGCCGTATGCGGAAGAGTTTGTCCGCAGGAAACACAGTGTGAAGCGAAGTGCGTAAGAGGTATAAAGGGCGAACCCGTTGCAATCGGACGACTTGAAAGATTTGTTGCAGACTGGCACAACGCACAGCCGGAAACTGCTGTTGAAAAGCCTGTTTCAAATGGTCATAAGGTTGCTGTTATAGGTTCAGGACCGTCGGGACTTGCGTGTGCCAGCGACCTTGCCAAAAAGGGCTATGACGTTACTGTCTTTGAAGCTTTACACGTTGCCGGTGGTGTTCTCTCCTATGGTATTCCTGAATTCAGACTTCCGAAATCCATTGTACAGAAAGAAATTGACGGACTTAAGGCTCTCGGCGTTAAAATCGAAACAAATACAGTTGTCGGCAAGACCGTTTCAATAGACGAACTTATGAACGACGAGGGATTTGAAAGTGTATTTATCGGCTCGGGTGCAGGACTTCCGAGATTCATGAACATCAAGGGCGAAAATCTTAACGGTGTATATTCCGCAAATGAGTTTCNTACAAGAATAAATCTCATGAAAGCGTATAAGTCAGACAGTTCCACACCTGTTCAGGCAGGAAAGAAAGCTGTTATCGTCGGAGGCGGTAACGTTGCAATGGACGCTGCACGCTGTGCAAGAAGAATGGGTGCAGATGTATATATTGTCTACAGACGTACTGAAAACGAACTCCCTGCCCGTGCCGAAGAAGTTGAACACGCTAAGGAGGAGGGAATTATTTTCAAGTTTCTTACAAATCCTGTTGAAATCAAGTCCGACGAAAAAGGCTGGGTAAAGAGTATAGTATGTCAGCAGATGGAACTTTCCGAACCCGACGCTTCCGGCAGAGCAAAGCCTGTACCTGTTCCGGACGCATTCTTTGAAATCGAAGCAGACAGCGTTATCATGTCAATAGGTACATCACCGAATCCGCTTATCAAGTCAACAACAGACGGTCTTGACACTCAGAAATGGGGTGGAATTATTGCAGACGAAAGCGGTCTTACTTCAAAAGAGGGCGTTTATGCCGGCGGTGACGCTGTTACAGGNGCGGCAACAGTAATACTTGCAATGGGTGCAGGAAAGACGGCTGCCGCTGCTATGGACGAATATATGCAGAAATAAAAACGTGGAATCCTGTTATGTGCAAAGATTAAGGGGAGGACTGTAAAATGGCTAAAAATATAACTTCTCAGACGTTACAGCGTCTCCCTGTATATTTCAACTATCTCATATCACTTTCTGAAAGCAGAAAGTCGGGTAATATTTCCGCTACTGCAATCGCCGAAGCTCTTGGTCTTAACGACGTACAGGTAAGAAAAGACCTTGCATCTGTAAGCCGTGGCGGTCGTCCACGAACCGGCTATGTCACTGCTGAACTTATAAGCGATATCGGTCGTTTTCTCGGTTTTGAAAATCACGACGGTGTAGTTGTGGCAGGAATCGGAAATCTTGGCATTGCAATGCTCGGTTCTGACAGTTTTGCAGATTACGGCTTTGATATTCTGTGTGGTTTTGATTGTAATGAAAGTCTTGCGGGNACTGTTATANATGGNAAACCTGTTTNTNATATNANCGAAATGAGAAGTTTCTGNCAAAATGAGAATATAAAGACGGGTATTATCACNGTTCCGGAAAAATCCGCTNAGGAAGTATGCGACATAATGACGGATTCAGGTATAAAATATATTCTGAATTNTGCGTCAGTACANCTTAATGTGCCAAAAGGCGTTACCGTACATNACGAAAATATTTCAATAAATCTGGCAATGCTTGCAAGATGCAGTTTTTTTGAAAATCAGTCTTGACAAGTCGGGAATTTTGTGATAATATTATTGTAATATGATAAATCAATGACGAGGAAGGCTTTCTGTTGCTGTACCGTTTTCAGAGAGACTGTTATTAGCTGTGAGACAGTCAACGGTTAAACTTTAAGCATACCGCCTCTGAGAGTGTCCAATAAACACCGGTCGCTCCCGTTAACGAGCCAATGAGATACGGAATTTTGTATTTTTCTGTGTGAATCAGGGTGGAATCACGGTTTATAATCGTCCCTTGTGCCTTTATGGGTATGAGGGACTTTTTTGTGTAAATTTATTAATAAGGAGATGAAATATATGAATCAGATTCAGTATAACGAAAAGCAGGAAGCATATGAAATTACCTACAAACTGTGGGAAAAAGAAGTAATTATACGCTTCTATGTTGAGGAACAGCAGGAAATTATGGACAATTTCAGTGAAATAGCCCATAAGCTTGACAAGGTTAACCGGAACAAAAAGAAAATTGCTGAAATTATTGCTGACGAGGGATATTACGGCGGAGCTTCTGAAACTCTTGCTGAAAGTCTGCAAATCACAAGTGCGTATGTTGATGTTGACGAGGACGGCGTTGTGGTATGTTTCAATGTTGACAGCACTGACGGCTATTTACCGCCACTTTCTATGGAACTTGGTGTGGACAACGGCATAGAAATTGTCGGATGGGTATAAAATTTTATAAAGGAGAAAAAATTATGATTAAACTGACATTAAAAGACGGCAGTATTCGTGAAATCGAATCTTNTTCACCTGCAAGTGANATCATCAAGGGTATCGGCATGGGACTTTATAAGGCTTCATGCTGTGTTAAAATCAACGGCGANGTTAAAGACATCAGAACAGNTATTGACAGTGACTGCGAGTTTGAAGTATGTACTTTTGACAGCATCGACGGAAAAAAGACTTTCTGGCATACTGCCTCACATATTCTTGCACAGGCTGTAAAGAGACTTTATCCCGAAGCAAAGCTTGCTATAGGTCCGGCTATTGACAACGGTTTCTATTACGATTTTGACCTTGAAAAGCCTTTCACTCAGGATGAACTTGACAAGATTGAAGCTGAAATGAAAAAAATTGTCAAAGAGGGTTTACCGCTTGAACAGTTTGAACTTGCACCGGAAGAAGCTATTGCTAAACTCAAGGAAATGGACGAACCGTACAAGGTTGAACTTTGTGAGGAACACGCCGACAAGGGCGAACCGATTTCTTTCTATAAGCAGGGCGAATTTGTAGACCTCTGTGCAGGTCCTCACCTCATGACAACCGCTCCCGTAAAGGCTTTCAAACTTCTTTCATGTACTGGTGCTTACTGGAGAGGTTCGGAAAAGAACAAGATGCTTTCAAGAGTTTATGCCNTTGNATANCNTAANAATGCNGANCTTNAAGCAGACATTANACNGNGTGAAGAAGCAANACTCCGTGANCACNATANNCTCGGTCGTGAACTTGAATNCTTCACAACTNTTNACGTTGTAGGTCAGGGACTTCCCGTATTACTTCCAAAGGGTGCAAGAGTTATCCAGACGCTTCAGAGATGGGTTGAGGACGTTGAACAGAAACACGGCTATCTTCTTACAAAAACACCTCTNTNNGCTAAGNGAGAGCNTTATAAGANTTCAGGTCACNNGGACCATTATCTTGACNGAATGTTTATTCTTGGTGACCCCCATGACGAAACACAGGAATGTTTTGCACTTCGTCCGATGACCTGCCCGTTTCAGTATCAGGTATATCTTAACAGACAGCGTTCATACCGTGACCTCCCTATGAGACTGGGTGAGACTTCAACTCTTTTCCGCAAGGAAGATTCCGGCGAAATGCATGGTCTTATCCGTGTAAGACAGTTCACAATTTCAGAGGGACATCTTGTACTCCGTCCCGACCAGCTTGAGCAGGAATTTAAGGACTGTCTTGAACTTGCCAAATATATGCTTGATACAGTCGGACTTCTTGAGGATTGTACATTCAGATTCTCACAGTGGGACCCTGCAAATCCTAATAACAAGTATGAGGGTACTGCTGAACAGTGGGAAGAAGCACAGGCTGTAATGGCTAAGATTCTTGACCATCTCGGAGTTGAGTATGAGGTCGGAATTGACGAGGCTGCTTTCTATGGTCCTAAACTTGACATTCAGTATAAGAACGTTTATGGCAAAGAAGATACACTTGTCACAATTCAGATTGATATGCTTCTTGCTGAACGTTTCGGCATGGAATACGTTGATGCAGACGGTACTAAAAAGCGTCCATACATCATTCACAGAACTTCTCTCGGCTGTTATGAGCGTACTCTTGCATATATGATTGAAAAATATGCAGGTGCAATGCCGTTGTGGATTGCTCCCGAACAGGTGAGAATTATTCCGGTTGCGGACAGACATCTTGATTACTGTAATGAAGTTCTTGCAAAGCTTGAATCTGCCGGAATACGTGTTACTATCGACGACAGAGCTGAAAAGGTTGGTTATAAAATACGTTCGGCTACAGTCGAAAAACTTCCGGTTATGCTTACTGTAGGAGACAAGGAAGTTGAAAGCGGTACTGTTTCGGTACGTTCAAGACGTGAGGGCGATTTAGGCTCAATGTCTCAGAATGATTTACTTGTAAAACTTATTGACGATATTTCCAAGAAAGTAAGATAATAATAACGGGACGGACATTAACTGCCCNTCCCTTTTCGTAAGAGGTNANAATATGGGTTTGGNNTNATTNATTGAAGCAAAGATTATTGAAAAGAAAACTGGTCGTGTTATCAGCAGGGATTATGATTTTTTTGAGGATAATTATATTGAAATATGTTATTGGTGTTCATGGAGCTTTGAATATATACGGGACGGTCTTATTGAAATAGCAAACAAGTATTCGGGAAGCAATTATACAAGTGACGATTTTGAAATACCGCTTCCGGAAAACGCATTGCATGAGGTTTATGGCTATCTGCTGAAAAATTCATGTGTTCCGGAAAGCGAATACAAATGGTCTGATAGTATGGCACGGGAAATGTCAAACGTTGAAAATGCCTGTAAACTCCGGCGTTTTATATGGGGACTGGAATGTATAACGCATAATAATACATTTGTTTTGAATGAAATAAGAAAGTGTATTCCCGACGAAAACGACTGGAAAAATCTTAACGAAAACCCACAGGCTTTTGAATGGAAATTCAGGGTATTCAATTCATACTAAAAAATCCCGTCATTTCTGACGGGATTTTCATNAGAATTTTTCGGAGTTTATANACATATCATAAATTCTGCGAATAGCTTCGGAGAGGTCGTGTTCACTTACANCGATAATAACATTAAGTTCGCTCGAACCTTGGTCAATCATCTTTACATTTATACGGGCGTGTGCCATTGATGCAAAGATACGTGCAACAGTACCCCTTGTATTCTTCATACGGCGACCCACTATGGCAAGAAGTGCAATTCCGTCCTCAATTTCAAGGTGGTCGGGAGCGACTTCCTTTCTTATGCCTGCAATAACCTTTTCACGTACCGGATTAAGCTTTGAACTGTCAACAGTTATACTCATTGTGTCGATACCGGACGGCATATGCTCGAATGAAAGACCGTTTTCGTAGAGGACTTTAAGAACTTTCATTCCGAAACCTGTCTCACTGTTCATCATAGCCTTTTCAATATTGATTGTGCTGAAACCCTTTCGTCCTGCGATACCAGTAATTGTATGGTTAAGGCTTTCCCTGCTGAAATCAAAGTCGTCAGAAACAATCATAGTGCCTGCGTCTGCCGGACTGTTTGTATTTCTGATATTAATCGGAATACCTGCGGAACGTACTGGGAAAATAGCGTCCTCGTGAAGAACGGAAGCACCCATATATGCAAGTTCACGGAGTTCCCTGTANGTAATTACNTCAATAANGTCGGGATTTTCGACNATNCTNGGGTCTGCAACAAGGAAACCTGAAACGTCAGTCCAGTTTTCGTAAATTTCAGCTCTTACAGCGTTTGCGATAATTGAGCCGGTAACGTCCGAACCGCCTCTTGAAAATGTCTTTATATATCCTTCTGTAGTACGCCCGTAGAATCCGGGGATTACTGCGTTGTCGAGAGTTTTAAGCTTTTTGCGTACTGCCTTTACGGTATCGTCAAGCATGAGTACACCCTTTGTGTCAAAAATAATGACTTCGGCAGCGTTCACAAAATTGAATCCGAGATATTCGGCAAGGACTTTACCGTTAAGGTACTCGCCACGGCTTGCCGCAAAATCCTTTGCCGGACGTGCTTTAAGTTCCTTTACGATTGAATCAAATTCATCATCAAGTGACATATTAATGCCGAGTTCGGAAATAATTCCGTTGTACCTGTCCTTTATAAGCTGGAAATCTTCTGAAAAGTCCATACCGCTTCCGGCAAGTTCACAGCACTTATAAAGCATATCGGTAATTTTTATATCTTCTGAAAAACGCTTTCCGGGAGCAGACGGAACAACATATTTACGTTTGTCATCACTTTTTATGATATCTGCAACTTTTTTGAACTGATTAGCGTCTGCAAGACTGCTTCCGCCGAACTTAACAACCTTATTACCCATTGAAAAATACCATTCCTTTATCTATATATTGCCATTACAGGCGTTTTACTCACAATAACTATTATATTCCTTTTTTCCGCTGAAATCAATTGATATAAAAGCCAAATTTAAGACGGTAAATTCTGTGTTTTTGGTGAATACGCTTGTACGCCGGTGACGGACATATTTTGCGTAAATAATAATAATTCAATTGACTTTTAAAATATACTGTGATATAATTTATATAGAAAAATAAAGGAGAGATTTTTTGTGAACAGAAGAACAGAGATTTATTATTTTAATATCCGGTATGACGGCTGGGAGTGCGACAAATAATGAAAGAATTTTTAAAATCAGCTTCGTCTTTTGTACGGGCATTTCCTCATTTTGTTGTCTTTGAACTCCTGCTGAAACTTTTTCTTGTGGCGATAGGCGCTCCCATACTTGCATATATTCTGAAATATACAATGAAAGTTTCGGGCGTTACGTATCTTTCGGACGAAAATCTGCTTATTTACCTGCAAAATCCTACAACTATACTTGCTTTTATAGTACTTGTCTTTTGTGTGGCATTTTTTACTTTTGTGGAACTTTCCGCACTTGTTGCCTGTTTTGCGTGTTACAGCAGACATGAAAAGATTTCTGTCGGCGGAATGTTCGTAACGGGACTGAAAGCGTTTACAAAGGCTTTCAGGTGGGCAGGAATACCGAGATTTCTTGTATTCATGATATTTATGCCGATAGTACAGTTTACTTTTGCTTCCGGACAGTTTCTTGCTCCGCTTATGCCGATAGTGAGAACGGTTTTCAAGTCTGTAAGCAATACTTCTACGATAGTCGTGTATATTCTTATACAGATTCTTTTTGTTATTATAATAGTTGACCGCAGTTACAGTTTGCATTATCTGGTGCTTACTGAAAATCAATTCAAGGACTGCACTAAAAAAAGTCAGTTACTCATCAGGGGAAATAAGTTTAAAATGGCGGTTTCCCTGTTTTTCTGGAGTTTGTGTATGCTTGCCACAAGTGCCGTGCTTACTTTCGGACTTGGTTTTATTATAGTTTTTATCATAAAGGGCTTTTCAGAACCTGTAAACGCTTTCCGCAGTGCCTTGAAAGTGCTTAAATATGCGGTACGTGTTTTTGTAATACTGTCGTCGTTTCTTTCTGTTCCGGCAATTATATGCTGGATTACACAACGTTTTTTTGAGGACGTAAAGGACACCGAAAAAATTACACTTCCCGACTGCAATGCAAATAAATTCAGACCGCTTTCAAAATTTATACTTGTTATTTCCCTGACCGCTATAGGTCTGCTTATGAATATAACATATATAAAGGCACTTTACAGTGGGAATGTTAATCTCAACATGGGAATAATTACCAAAACTCAGGTTACTGCGCACAGGGGATTTTCGTCGGTTGCTCCGGAAAACACAATGTATGCCTTTGAATCGGCTGTTGAATCCGGTGCGGATTATATAGAGCTTGATGTTCAGCTTACAGCCGACGACCAGCTTGTTGTCTTTCACGACAAAACCATTGACCGTACAACCGACGGCAAGGGTGAATTAAGCACTTATACTTTTGAAGAACTTCAAAAATTTTCTGTCGGCAGGTGGTTCGGCATGGAGTTCAGCGACGCAAGAATTGTACTTCTTTCGGATGTTCTTGAAACCGTAGGTGATGACATAATGTTCAACATTGAAATAAAAAATCACGGAAATGTTGCAAAGACAGCAGAAAAGACAGTTGAAGTCATTGAAGAATATCACAAGGAAAAATCGTGCTATATTACTTCTTTTTCGTATTCGGCTTTAAAGACCGTCAAGAAACTCAATCCAAAAATAAAAACGGGTCTTATAGCAAACGTTGCAAGTTCAACGTCGTTTTCACAGCTTAAATATATCGACGCTGTAAGCCTTAATTATATATTTGTGAATCAGAGTATTGTAAATATGGCTCACCAGAACGGCAAGCGTGTATTTGTATGGACTGTTGACCGACCGTCTGATATTCAGCATATGATTGCTATGGGAGTTGACAATATTATTACAAATCGTCCGGACAGAGCGTGCGAAATGGTTGATTCAAACAGCGTTGGCGATACGATTCTTACAATTCTTGAAAAAATTTTCGGTTCATGATGAATATTATTTCCATGACCTGCATATAATATTAATGAAAAGTGATTCTCATTGCTTCTCTGACATTTTTTCAGGCNGATTTCATTATGAAGTCTGCCGTTTTTTTATGATTTCAGCAAGAATAACTTNACATATTATTTATTGTGTGATATTATAAGCATAGGGCATACCACCCNCCGTCTGAAACAGGTTTGGCGANCTGNATCAGACACTANAACAGNAGTTACTACCGNTAACTTTGTAATAGCTTGTGAGCANTACGNCCTATGANTTNATTNTATCATANAGGNTGTAGTTTGTCAAGACTTTTTCACTGTTGGTAACTTCTGNTATCAGCAGCTTTTTTATTATCNTTTAACGAANGGATTGNTTTTTTATGAATGAAATCACAATAACCAACACCAACGGTGTCCTTACTGTATCAAGCTTGCAGGTAGCTAAGGACTTTGGCAAACGTCACGACCATATTATTCGTGACATTGAGAATCTTATCGCTGAAACATCGGCGAAAAATTTCGCCAATCTCACTACCCAAAATTGGGGAGTGAAAAGTTTCTTTATTGAAAGCACCTATATCAACGAGCGTGGTAGAACATACAGATGCTACGATATCACCCGTGACGGCTTTTCACTTCTTGTCATGGGTTTCACGGGAAAAAAGGCTCTTGAATGGAAGCTTAAATACATAGAGGCTTTCAACAGTATGGAAAGGCAGTTGATAAATATTAATTCAGATATTGAGGAAATTGTCAGAAAAGTGCTTGACGAAAGAATAGAGAATGTTGTCAACAGAGTTTTGATGAAAAAATGAACGGTGTTATAAAAGCTGTTAAAGAAACCGTAGAGAAAACTTCCTGTGAAATGGTAAACACATTGATACCGTGTTTTCTGTATACCCACAAAAAATTAAAGAAATTACATAAGAAACTGAAAAATAAATAAAATTTCTGTTATCAGCAGCTTTTTTATTATCATTTAACGAAAGGAAGAATCTTTTATGAACGAAATTCAAATTTTTAAAAATGAAGAGTNCGGTNAAATNNGGANAATTGAAATCGATGGTCAGCCATACTTTGTAGGCATTGATGTGGCTAAGNNTTTGGGNTATGAAGTACCNAAAAAAGCACTGTTTGACCATGTGGACGAAGAAGACAAAATAGTTTTGTCTAAAAAAGTATACCATGAACTTCTAAGGGTCCAAAACGGAACCTTAGAAAATTTCCCTAACAGAGGCTTAACAATTATCAATGAAAGCGGTTTATACTCTCTTATTCTCTCGTCCAAACTTGACAGTGCCAAGAAGTTCAAACACTGGGTAACGGCAGAAGTTTTGCCAGCTATCAGACATACAGGAACTTATGGAGTTTCAAATATTGAGGAAATTGTCAGCAAAGTGCTTGACGAAAGAATAGAGAATGTTGTCAACAAAGTTTTTGATGAAAAAATGAACAGTGTTATAAAAGCTGTTAAAGAAACCGTAGAGAAAACTTCATATGAAACGGTAAACACATTGATACCGTGTTTCCTGTATACTCACAAAAAGTTAAAAAAATTACATAAGAAATTGAAAAATAAATAAAATTTCTGTTTTCGGAAATCAATAACAGGGAGTGGACTTTTTACGGTGTTTAAAACAATATTTAAAACAGCTGTCAGTCATTTCCCAGTGAAAATACTTCTTGACATAACACATCAAAAGTTATATAATAAAAATATATATCGGTTTTATTATTTTTGCCGTAATTCCGGCAGATTGGAGTATTTTATGGAATATTTCGAAAACAGGGAACTTTCATGGCTCAAATTCAACAAGCGTGTTCTTGAAGAAGCGTATGATACAAATAATCCTTTGCTTGAAAGGCTTTCATTTTCGGCTATATATCAGAGTAATCTTGATGAATTTTTCATGGTTCGNGTNGGTTCTATAACAGNNGACGAAAAANCANACAAAAATAAAAAGGACAGTAANACAGGCATGAAACCGTCACAACAGCTTGATGCGATATTCACAGCGGTCAGACGTTTACAGCCGTCCGTTGAGGAAGCCTACAGAAAGACAATGGGCGAACTTTCCGCTTACGGTTTTGAACACGTAAGTTTTGATACTGCCACAAAGGAAGAACAGACTTTCCTTGAACTCTATTTCAAGCGTGAGATAAAGCCTTTTATTTCCGGACTGGTAGTAAATAATTCACTGCCGTTTCCGTTTCTTAAGAATAGGGAACTTTATGCGGTTGTACAGCTTAACGCTAAAAAGGGTGTTTCTATCGGAATTATCCCGATAAATCATGACCACAGTGAGAGAGTGATTCCGCTTGGTGCAGGTGGAAAGAGATTTATTCTTGAAGAAGAAGTAGNACTGCATTNTGCACATCTCATGTTCAAGGGTTACAAGGTTCTTGACCGTGCCGTTATAAGAGTGACNNGAAATGCCGANATCATGGTATCGGGTAAGGGAGCGGATTTCCGTGAACGCATGGAAGAACTTGTTGCAAAGAGAAAAAAACTTGCNGCTGTAANACTTGAAATATCAGNCGNTTTCAGCCGTGAAGCACTTGATTATATATGTAAAAAACTTAAAATAAAGAATGTACGTGTGTTTACTTCAAGAATACCGCTTGACCTTTCGTATCTGTTTTCATTGCAGGAACTTTCAGACAATAAAGAATTNCATTATCCTGTNCTTTCGTCAANAAAACCTGCTGTTCTTGCCGACAACCGTTCAGTGTTCGCACAGGTAAAGTCAAAGGATATACTGCTGAGTTATCCTTTTGAATCAATGAATCTTTCATTTGTAAGANTTTTGCAGGAATGTGCGGTTGACCCTAAAGTAACATCAATCAAAATCACACTTTACCGTCTTGCGAGGGGGAGCAAGATTATTGACGCTCTCTGTACTGCTGCTGAAAACGGAAAAGAAGTTCTTGTCATGATTGAACTGCGTGCGAGATTTGACGAGGCGAATAATATTGAATGGTCAAAAGTTCTGCAAAAATCCGGTGTAAAAGTAATATACGGTCCTAAGAATTACAAGGCACATTCAAAACTTCTGCTTATAACAAGAAAGGCACAGGGCGGTAATTTCGACTATCTCACACAGGTCGGAACAGGTAACTATAACGAAAAGACATCAACTCTCTATACCGACATAATGTTGCTTACTGCCGACAGGGCAATTGCTGAGGACGCTGAAAAAGTTTTCAGTTGTCTGCAAAACGGAACATTTGTTGAAGAAACAAATAAGCTTCTTGTTTCACCTTTTTGTCTTAGAAATAAAGTTCTTGAAATGATGGACGAACAGATTGATATTTCCCGAAAAGGCGGACAGGGTTACATAGGTGCAAAAATTAACGCACTTTGTGACAGAACGATTATGAAAAAGCTTGTTGAGGCTTCACAGGCAGGCGTTAAAATTGAGCTTGTTGTCAGGGGCATATGCTGTCTTGTTCCGAACGTTGACGGCTTTACGGAAAATATTACAGTCCACAGTATAGTGGGACGTTTCCTTGAACACAGCCGTATCTATATATTCGGCAGTGACAAAAAGGAACAGAAAATATACATAAGTTCGGCTGACTATATGTCAAGAAACACAATCCGCAGAGTTGAGGTTGCCATTCCGGTTGAGGACGAAAAGCTTAAAAAACGTCTGTGGGATATGTTCAGGGTACTTATGAGCGACAATGTAAAAGCCCGTACAATGATGAGCGACGGAACTTATCTTCATGTTGTACGGAAAGAAGGGGAGAATCCTGTAAATTCACAGGAGTTTTTCTACAAAGAAGCGTACCAGCGTCTTGAGGACAAGCAGAACAGACAGCAACAGATGAAAACAAACCGTGAAAAAGGTGTGGTAAAAAGAACAGCACGGAAAAAAATTACAGGCAACAGAAAAAGCCGGAAACCTCTTGAAAAATAATTAATTCTGTGATATAATAAATAGAAGTGTCGGAAAATGATTCAGATTTTTCACACTCCGGAATTTATATTTTTTGAGGATTAAATAATGATTGGTTACTATAACTATACGGTTATTCTTACATATATGAGCCTTGTTTCGTCTGTTCTCGGAATGTTTTTCGCTATGGGAATCAGCGGAGACGTTCACCCTGAATATGCCATAGTATGCCTTATGGTTTCAGGTCTCTGCGATATGTTCGACGGAAAAGTTGCACGCACCAAAAAAAATCGTACCGAAAGTGAAAAGCAGTTCGGTATACAGATAGACTCACTCTGTGATGTCATTTGTTTCGGAGTTCTGCCGTCAATTATAGGGTACTCCGTCGGCATGAACGGCTGGTGTGACGTTCCGGTGCTTTTAATATTTCCGCTGTGTGCGGTAATAAGACTTGCGTATTTTAATGTTGCGGAGGAAGAACGTCAGAAGCAGACGAGCGACGTACGGAAAGTATACGAGGGTCTGCCGGTAACGAGCGTTGCCCTTATACTTCCACTTGTCTACAGTTTTCACAGGGATATCGGCAGCGAATGGTTTCCCACAGTGTACGGCGGTGCATTATTTATAATAGCCATTGCGTTCATTACAAGATTCAAGGTCAAGAAACCGAGTATGAAAACGATGATGACGTTTATAGGCGTGGGCGTTGTCGAACTCATATGGATGCTTTACAAAACAAAAATCAGATAATAATATAAAAAACTTCTGTTAAGGGCGATACTCATATAAAAGTTTTTAGCCATAGTATTTTTGATTATAAGTTCAAAATACTATGGCGTTTCTATTGACATATCACTCCTTTTGATGTATAATTTTAGTAATACAAATCGGAATTTAGGTGGTGGTACAATATGAAAAAATTTTTGATTGTATTAGTTTTCTATATTTCTATGATAATTCTCTTACAATGGCGCTATTTTTATTACGGGGGCAACCCAATTTATTTTTGGCTATCTGCATTCTTAGTAATATTATCTATTGTTTCATTGCTTGGAATAAGGTCTGGACTAAATCATTTTCTTTTTATCAGATATATCTGTAAAAATGGAGTATCTGCTAAGGCGGTGATAAAAGATTTTAATGTGGAATACTATAGAACGAAAACGTATTATCCAATTATTCAGTTTTGCGATACCTCAAAAATTTCGCACAAGTATCAAAGCAAGGTTGGAATGAGTATATTAACCCCAAAATATAAGAAAGGCTTGAAAGTCAAAATTGTATATATAGAAGACCAACCAAGTCAATTTGTAATTATTCCAGCTTACTACTATCAATCATTAATAGAAATATTTATGTTTGCATTTATTGGAATACCGTCTTTAATTGCTTCTATCATATTAGTTATACGCTAAATTCTGATTTATGCGAATAAACAAATAATTAAAATAAGCCCGAAAGCAGTTTAAAAAACTACTTTCGGGCATTACTTCTATATGCGTATTCGTTTTATAAGGAGTTTTTTGTTTATTTGTTTTTCCATTTAATTAAAATAAACGCCGTTATTCCGGTAAGAACTGCCGTGAGCGTAATCGGAAACCACGTATACGGCAAGGGCAGGTCTACGGTATTTATTCCGTAAAATGCAAATATGATATTGGGTATTTCAAGAATTACCGTCATGATAGTAAGTCGCCACATTACTATATTCTGATTATTTGAAATGACAGAAGAAAAGCCGTCCATCATACTTGAAAGAATCCCTGTATATATGCTTGCCATTTCAATAGCCTGTTTCATTTCAATGAGAACATCTTCAAGCAAATCCTGGTCTTCGTCGTAAAGCTTCAGAACTCTGCCACGAAAAATCTTCTCAATAGTTGCCTCATTTGCTTTGAGGGAAGTGGAAAAGTAAACAAGTGATTTTTCAAGTGCAAGCAACTGCATAAGAAGTTCGTTTTTCATTGCGTCATGTAGTTCCTGTTCAGCTGAAGATGAAATTTTGTCTATCTGTTTCAGATACAGGAGAAAAAGGGCTGCAATTCTTAACAGAAGCTGTAGAACGAATCTTGTCTTAAAATTCGGACGCAGGTTTCTGATATTGCCGTTGACTGCTTCTTTGAGTAGTTGTGTTTCGTGCATTGAGATAGTGAAGACATTGCTTTCAGTTATAATAATACCTAACGGTTGGGTATAGAAAAGACGTGTTTCCTCGTTGTCCACCGCCGAAACAGGTGTATCAATAATAATGAGTGTCTGGGAGTCCTCACGCTCTATTCGTGAAGATTCTTCTTCGTCGATTGACGATTTTACAAATCCGCTGTCAAGTCCGTAAACCTCAATAAGTTCGTTTACTTCCTGCGGTGTGGGATTTATGACGGAAACCCAGCACCCTGCGGAAAATTCGTCGCACTGGGTAAGCACACCGTTTTCCGAAATATAAAAATTTATCATGTTCAGTTTTTTGTCCGTATATCCGGACAATGCTCCTTTCGCCGTAATTTACTCAGGCAGGAGCATGGAGAGCATTAACTTCTGTCCAAGTATGGAATATTTTTTAAATTCCCGTAAGGGTCAGCGTTCATAACGCACCTCCGTTAAAAATAGTTTTACATATTTCATTATAACATATCTGCAATTATTTTACAAGTATTTTTTTATTTCCTAAGTGGTTTACAGCGGTTTTATTTTTCGTTTCAGGTAAGATTAATTCTCAAAGCATATTATTTAATATTTTAATCAGCGTATCAAAGTATGTAACTAATGACTTTGCGGTCTCACTTACAGACTCTATAATAATTCTTTTTGAATTTTTTTCTGATGATTTGGCAAAAGCTCTGAGTTTCTTATCTAACGTCTTGTTAATGGTTTCTATTCTCTCATCAAGCACTTTGCTGACGATTCCCTCAATATCTGAAGTGAGGTCATTACGCAGTAAATCAACGTGAGTTCGACAGAANNAANCAGNCNAGCNGGCATANNAAGNCCTCNNGNANANTAGAATCAGAANAGACAGNGGGNTTNNNAGGCAGAAAAGNGTAAGCNGNCAGAGCAGAAANAAGATTGACAAGGAAATTGTTTCCACTGCGATGTCTGGAATGCTCTATATCACAGATGTTTTTCAGAAAATCATTAACTGATTCAATAACAGCACGTTTGCGGAGCATAAGTTTGTCGTGTAA